>JGI994J12354_10001871_pt1 | contig 21086 bp, 20 predicted proteins | sample IntmicLarv3ML3BL_FD_12354 | JGI IMG/M metagenome (IMG submission 12354) | reverse complement strand
TTGTGTGTGTGTGTGTGTGTGTGTGTGTGTGTGTGTTACAGCCCCAACGGTTTCATTCCTCATAACTTCTTTTCTCCTTTGTTTTGGGTTACATACCATGCAATCCCTATAACATATTTTTTAATATTGTAGCTATTTATTGTTTCTATAATATATTTTATTTTTTCTTTTGTCAATTCTTAATAGAAAAATTTTTATGTCAATTTTTACCGCAGTACAGACTGTCCCTGAAACTCGAATTATTGTTGTAACATATTTTTGATTTGTGTGATAGGGTCTTCATATTCACTTAAATCTGGTAATTTTACTTCTTCTGCTTTTACTACATTAAATTGTGTGCTAAATTCTTGAATATTTTCCCCTTTTGTTATTTTCAATATTGCTCCTGTTTCTTTTTCTATCCATATATTTATTGTGTCTTCACTATCTTTTAGTTCTATATGTATAGCTTTACTTTTTTTTATCTTTTCTTCACCTATGCATTTATATTCCATTGATAAGTTTCTTAAATAATTCATTACGCCAAAAGAATTATCTCTTATCATTGTGCTTAATGATGCCATCATATCATCTAATTTTTGTACTGTTTTTAAAGTTGTGTTTATAATATATTTTTCTTTGTTTTTGTAATCTGTCCATGTTATTGTTCCATTACTTTCTATTACTTCTATGTCACCTTTTACTTTTTTTGTTGTCTTATTACCATTTGTTGTGTATTCAAAATATATATTTTCTTTACTATTTACAATTCTCACAAGAGCTAATACTTCTTCTCTACTCATGTCAATATTATTTTTATTTGACTTAACTGCAACTATTGCTATTACTATTATTGCAACAATTATTATTCCTATAATTACATTCTTTTTCATATACATTATTCCCCTTTCTAAATAGCCTCTGGCAAAATATTAAATGTTTGAGTTGGTAAGTTTTTTAAATGAGGGGGTTCTCCTGGTTTTATTCCCCATATATCTTCTTCTAAGTCAAACCACCCGACATATTGATTTTGGTCTGTTAATTGTGTTCTATTAAGCTGTGTTACATATTGATTAATAGTTGACCATGATAGATGATCTGTGCTATATGTTGACCCTTCAACATTATACCAATATGAATCTTCAGCACGCATAAAAGTATATTGTCCTACAGCAACTGGAATAGCAAGTTCACCATTAACTTTGCCAATATTATAGCAAAAACGAGTATTTTCACCTAGTACTACTCCAAGACCTATTGATAATTCATTACTAATAATTGTACCTGTATTATAACAGTATTTAATCGTTCCGAAGCCAATACCAATTGCCATATCAACTCCAGTAATTGTTCCTGTATTATAGCATTGTTCAATGAAAAGACCTAAACCAGAAATTCCACTTGCCGCTCCTGAATCATAACTAGTTATTGTTCCTGTGTTATAGCATTGCTTAATTGATTCATCACTCATCAAAGCAATTCCAGAAGCACTCCCTGAACCATAACTAGTTATGATTCCTGTATTGTAACATCGCTCAATTAATGGTGCTATCGTAGTAATCCCTTGGGCATAATTCCCTGTTAATTCTCCATCATTATAACAATGTTCAATTGATGATTCACTCAGAAAAGCAATTCCACAAACAGTGCTTCCTGTTAATTTCCCTGTATTATAACAATGTTCAATTGATGATTGTGCTACATGAACAATTCCACTAACCACACCTCCTGCTAATTCTCCTGTATTATGACAATATTTAATTGATATACTCTCATAAGCAATTCCAGCCACAATTTCAGGTCCAGTAATTGTTCCTTCATTATAACAGTTTTCAATCGAAACAGCTACTTTAGCAATTCCTATTGCATATCCAGCAGCATTATTTCCAGTTAACTCTCCTGTATTGTAACAATTCTCAACTGATGATAACGCCATATAAACAATTCCATAAGCAAGAGCTCCAGTTAAATTGCCTGTATTATAACAATGTTCAATTGGTGATTGAGATGTAGCAACAATTCCATAAACACTATCTCCTGTCAAGTTTCCTGTATTGTAACAATAACTTATTAAATTATCATATCCTTCTTGTTCCATATTCATAATTGCAATTCCAACTGATGCCCCACCCAATGTATTTATATTTCCTGAATTAAAACATCCATCCAAAGTTCCCATATTCATCACTGCAATTCCAGCTGATGTCCCACCCGACATATTTATATTTCCTGAGTTAAAACATCCATCCAAAGTTCCCATATTCATCATTGCAATTCCCACAAAATCTTCTCCTCCAGTTGCATTGCCTGTGTTATAACATGCCCTCATTATTCCCATATTCACCATTGCAAGCCCTATATAACTTCCATTTATATTTGAAGTGTTAAAACAATTTTGCATTGTGCCAAGATTCCCTCCAACCAATCCAATTCCATTAAAATTAATACCACCACTAATTGCTGAAGTTGAACAATTATTAATAGTATTCAAGTTTATCGCAGCAAAAAAACCAAGAAAACCAATAACATCACCCTCATCTAGAATTGTTTCCAAATCTATAATAGTATGAGAAACATCTATTTCTAAATTTTTTATTGTACCAGCATTTATACATATTAATCCAAAAGACATTTCTTCTTCTGTGATATCTTCTTCATCTATTCCTAAAAACTCGCCAATATCTCTCATCATATCTACTGATAGCATTTTTTTATAAAATCCTAATCCAAATATTTTCTTTGAATTACCATCTAATGTTCCTCTAAATGTTGCTATTCCATCAAAGTTTTCATCTATTGTAATATCATTCATTATCATATATTCTGCATCTTTATTCATTATATATGTTTTTCCATTTATCTCTAATGATGCTTCACTTCCTATTGCCTGTAACTGTGCTGATGTATATATTGGTATTACTCCTTCTGCAATACTTCCTCCTGCATCACCTATACTTCCATCTCCTGTTATACTTACTTTTCCTGTTTTTAAATTTACTATAAATTCATATTTTTTATAATCAAATTTAAAGGTCTCATTTAATGCATCATATGCTTCTCCACCATATGTTATACATTCTGGTAAATACTTATTTATACCTGTTTCTGCTCCTCCTTTTGTTTCTGTTTGCCCTTCAGGTTTTATTCCATATTCTCCATCATATACAAGTTTATATTCTGGATGATTCATTTTTAACAATGTAATTGCCATTTCTATTTCTTCTAATGCTGTTGCTTTTTCCTGAGCATCTCTTGTTTCTATTGTTCTTGTTATAATCCCATTTTCTCCAAATAATGTTGTTATACTTATTGTTGCTAAAATAATTAAAATGATAATGGTCATCACTAGCGCTATTAATGTGACACCATTATCATTTATTTTTTTTATATTCTTTTCTTTTTTATTATTACCTACTTGTGTGTGTGTGTGTGTGTGTGTTACAGCCCCAACGGTTTCATTCCTCATAACTTCTTTTCTCCTTTGTTTTGGGTTGCATACCATGCAACCCCTACAACACATTTTTTAGTATTGTAGCTATTTATTGCTTCTATAATATATTTTATTTTCTTTTTTGTCAATTCTTAATAGAAAAAAATTTTTAGCAATTTTTGTCGAAATATTCTTATTGCCAATTTATGGTAACCGCTGTATAATTGTTAAGGTTTCGCTTAAACCAGAAATGGCAGGTGAGATTATGAAGAACGACAACAAAACTAATGAAAAAGGCATCATAGATATAATATTGAGACTTATACAATACATACAATTTATCTATGCAGTGAAGTACTACTTAGAATAATTGAACTTTTCAGCTGTTCTAAATAGTAAAAAGCGTTTGGTTCACAGACCAAGCGCTTTTTTAATGAAAAACAACAACAATTTTTCTCTATTAATAATATACTATTCTTTACAATATTTGTCAACACATTTTTGAATTTTTAGAGGTCTGTCCCCAAAACAGCTAAAAGTCAAAAAGGGGACTGTCCCCAAAAATCGCCTTTTATTGAACATACAATTTATTATACATTAAATTTGGTTCTGATGTTATACATATTTTCAAACTTCTATATATTGCTTCTTCTCCTTCTGTCATCATATATGTTGAGTGTGCTTCTACTCCTCTTAGTTCTTTTAATTTTTCTAATGCCATTCCTGCTGTTGGGTTTGTTACTGCACATACACTTAGTGCTGGTAATATGTCTTCTGCATCTAATAATATTTCTTCATCTTCTAATAACATTTTTTTCAAGTCTTGTATTGGTTTTAGTACATTTTCTGATATTAATAATATCTTATCATCTATTCCTGCCAAATGTTTTATTGCATTAAGTACTACTGTTGCTCCTGCTGTCATTATTTTAGTTGTTTTTCCTGTTATTATATCTCCATTATTAAGTTCTATTGCAACTGATGGTGTGTTTGCTTTCTTGCTTTTTTCTATTGCAGGTGTTACTACTTTTCTGTCTGTTGGTAAAATTTCTAATTGGCTCATTAATAGTTTAGCTTTTGTTACCATCGCTTCGTTTGCAATTCCTTTTTTATGGTCACATATTGTATTATAATATCTTCTTATTATTTCTTGTTTTGCTGAATAACAAATTCCTTCATCATTGTCTATACAAAATCCTACCATATTTACTCCCATGTCTGTAGGCGAATTGTATGTATTATTTCCTGTAATTTTTTGCAGTATTGTTTTTACAACTGTAAATACTTCTACATCTCTATTATAATTTACAGCTATTTCTCCATATGTTTCTAAATGGAATGGGTCTATAATGTTTACATCATTTAAGTCTAATGTTGCTGCTTCATATGCTACATTTACTGGATGTTTTAATGGTAAATTCCATACAGGAAATGTTTCAAATTTTGCATATTGTGATTTTATTTGTTTTTTATGTTCATGATAAATTTGAGACATGCATGTTGCAAGTTTTCCTGAACCTGGCCCTGGCCCTGTAACTACTATAAGTGGCTTTTCTGTTTTCACATATTTATTCGCTCCATACCCTTTATCACTTAACAATAAGTCAATATCACTTGGATATCCTTCTATATATGAATGTGTATATGCTTTTATTCCAAAAGCTTTTAATTTATTTATAAATACATCTGCAGAAAATTGATTTTGATATTGTGTAACAACAACACTATTTACTGATAACTGAAGTTCTTTAAATTTGTCTATCATCCTAAAAACATCTAAACCATATGTAATACCATAATCTGCTCTTATTTTATTTTTTTCTATATCACAAGCACTTATACATATTATTATTTCTAATTTATCTTTTAATTTTTCTAATAATTTTACTTTTGCATCATATTTAAAGCCATCAAGTACTCTTGAAGCATTATAGTCATCAAAAAGTTTACCTCCAAATTCAAGGTAAAGCCTGTCTCCAGAATTATTAATTCTTTCTAATATTTTTTCACTTTGTAATTCTAAATATTTTTCACTATTAAATGCTACCATTATTATTCCTTCTTTCTTTTGAGATTTTATCACTTATAGCCTTATTTTGCAAGGAAACTCTCTAAAAATGCTGCACCAATTATACCTGCATCATTCTTTAATTTTGCAAATTTTATGTTATCAGGCAACTCATTTTTAAATAATTTTTCATAATATGATACACTTCCACCCAAGCAAATAACCTCTGGTGCAAATATATTTTTAAGATTATTTATACCTATTAATAGGTTGTTTATGTATTCTTCTGGCACTTCAGGCAAATGTGGTTTTAATTTTTTCATTGAAGCAAATGTTTCAAAACATCCATATTTTCCACATCCACATTGTATTTCACTATTCTTATCTATAACCATATGACCGAATTTCAAAATTAATTTCACATAATTTATTGCCTATAAATAAGGCTCCACCAATTCCTGTTCCTATTGTTAAAAAAATTGCATTTTTATATTCTTTTATATTTCCAAATAGTTTTTCTCCTATACCTGCACAATCTGCATCATTTTTTACATATACAGGTATATTAAAAACTTTTTTCAAACTTTCTACTATATTAAAATTTTTCATATGAATATTGCTAAAGTCATTTACAATTCCATCTTTTACAATTCCTGGACAACCAATACCTATAGAGGTCACCTCAACATCTAATTCTTTAATATTAGATAGTATTATCTCTATTATTTTTTCTTCTTTGTTTGTATAAGAAGATAGAGCAATATCTTGTTCTATCTTCTTTAGTATATTTCCATTATCATCAACAATTGCTGTGGCAATATGACTACCACCAATATCTATACCAATTCTCATCATTACACCCCTGCTGCTGAGAACAAGAATGTTCCCATATATACTTGAATTACTGGTACTAATACTACTAATACAAAGAATATTATTAATATTCCAACAATACTATAAACTACCTGTGGTAATACTTTTATTATTTTTTGTATAGTATTATCTATATCTATATCCATATATTCTACTATCTTTTCCATCATTTCTGAAAGGTCTGTCTGCATACCTATTTTTAACATCTCTATTGCCATTGTAGCAGATAAATTTGCTTGTTCAAATGGCTCAATCCATGATTTACCTATCAAAATATTATTCCTTGCAATCTCTATTACAGAAAGCATTACATAATTTTGCACAACATTTTTACTTACTTCTATTGCATCTTGAATTCTCATTCCATTTTGTATATTTAAAAGAACTGCCTTTAAAAATCTAGATAAATCTAGTAAATATATAAGCTTACCAAATATTGGGGCAGTATATTTAAAGTAATGAAATCTATATCTTCCTTTAGGTGTATTTATATATAAGTATAGTACAACAATAGCTCCTATTAACATAAGTGTTGGTATATACCAAATATTCATTATTGCTGTTATAACACCAGAAAACCACAATGTAAGTGCAGGTAATTGTTCATTTGAACCCATTGTTTCAAATAAATTTTGTATTTGTGGAATAGCAAATAATGTTCCAGCTACAAGCATAACTATAAGTAACACAAATTGTATAATATTAGGTATTAAAATTGACCTTAATTTTTTCTTTATTCCTTCTGAATTATCTATATATTTAACTGCTTGTCCTAATGAATTTGTGAGAGAACCTGACAACTCTCCTACCTTAATCATATTAACATATATATATGGAAATACTTCTGGATAATTTTCCATTGTTACATACATGTTATCTCCGAGACTCCACTCCTGCTAAAATGTCTTCTAATATATCTCTTAATTGAAGATTTTCTGTTGTTTCAATAACTGTACTTAAAGCATGTATATTATTAAAATTTGCTTTTTTCAAAAGATAAAAGTTTTGAGTAAATATTACTATATCTCTTGGTGTTACCTTTTCTGTTCTCTTAAAATAATCATTTATCCTATTCATTCTTGAGTAAGTAGTTTTTCGTTTATTAATTTCACTAGTATTAATATTTCTTAATTCATTATTTATATTAACTCTTTTTTTAGACTTTGCCACTGTCTTTTTATTAGTACGTACTTGAATAACACTTATTGGCATAAGATTATTTCTCTTTAGCTTCCTAAGAAGATCTTGTTTAGTTTGATCTTCTACTTTGTTTCTTACTATTTTTCCGCTTTTAGTTACTGCTTTGTACACAAATGTAGGCATTTTAGTTCTCCTTTCCTATTTTTTCAACATCCTTAATTGCATAATAGTTCTATTTAAAGAATCTATATTCTTTTCTTCTATTTGTGCTTTCGCTTGCTCTAATGTTATTTTTTCATCCACAAATAAAGTTGCAAGAGCATTGATTATACTTATGCTACCTTTATCTGAACTTCCCTGAATAGCATCTTCAATTTCTGAAACACTAAATTTTTCTTTTCTAATACATCCTGCAACGACATTATCTACAACCATTACTTCTGGTAACATCATTAATTTTCCAGATGAACCTTTCAATAATCTTTGTGATACTACTAATTTTAATAATGAAGATAATAAATATTTTACACTTATTTGGTCAGCAATATCATAAAAGTTTATCATTCTATCTACTGTTTCAGCACAAGACTTTGTATGCAAAGTACCTATAACTAAATGCCCTGACTCTGCCATCTCTATTCCTGCCTCCATTGTTTCTCTATCTCTAATCTCTCCTATTACTAATATATCACAATCTTCTCTTAATGAATTTTGTACACCCTCACTAAATGATTTAACATCTCCTGCTGCTCCAACTTCTTTTTGTACTATAATAGACTTATTAGAATAGTGCTTATATTCAACTGGATTTTCAAGTGTTAAAATCTTTTTGTTTTGATTTATATTTATTTCATTTATTAATGCATTTAATGTTGTTGTTTTTCCTGAATTTGTTTTTCCAGTAACTAATATAAGCCCTTGTGGCTGATATGTCATACGTCTTACTATATCTGGAACACCTAATGCATCAAATGTTGGCAATGTTTTCTTTATTAGTCTTAATGTAAATACTGGAACTTCATTAGTTAATGAAACATTTACTCTAAAACGTAACTCTTTATATTCATAACTTGTATCAAGTTTTTTATTTTTCTTAAAATATTCATCTTTTTCAAGACTTCCTCTTATTAAGTAATCATAAATTTCATACATATCTTCTTCTGCAAGTTCTTCCACATCCTCAACAGATATAAGGTCTCTAGCAATTCTAAGCATTGGCTTTAGTTCTTTTATTAAATGTATATCTGAAGCATCTTTTTCTATTGCTATATCAAATAACTTTTCTATTTTTATCATATCCTGTCTCCTTCTAATAAATAACTAATTTTTTATTTAATTCTTCTAAAGTGGTAAATCCTTGTAATACTTTATTTATTCCATCAACTGCTAATGGTTTATATATTCCTTTAAGTGCTTCTTCTTTAATATCTATTGTAGGCTTGTCTTCTACTATTAATTTTTTTATTTCATCATTTAAAATTAATATTTCAAACACTCCTATTCTATCAAAGAAACCTGTATTATTACAAGCATCACATCCAACTGGATCATAAGTTTTTACATTTTGATATGCAAAATCTAAATCATATTTTTTTATTAAACTTTCTATTACATCTTTTTCTTTTTCATTAAATTCTCTTTCTTTTCTACATTTAGTACATAATTTTCTTATTAATCTTTGAGAGATGCATGTCGCCACACAACTTGCAATATCATAATTTGATATATTAAGTTTTCTAAGTCTGGTTATCGCTTCTATTGCATCTATTGTATGAATTGTAGATAAAACATAATGTCCTGTATGCCCTGCTTGTACAGAAATTTCTGCTGTTTCTTCATCTCTTATTTCTCCAACTAGTACTATGTCTGGGTCTTGCCTTAGAACTGTTCTTAAAGAATCAGAAAATGATACATTTGCACCCATTTCTATCTGGTTAAGCCCTGCTATTCTTATTTCAACTGGGTCTTCTATAGTTGTAATATTTATTTCTGGTTTATTTAAGTAATCTATTACACTATATAATGTTGTTGTTTTTCCTTCTCCAGTTGGAGCAGCAATTATTGCAACACTGTTTCTCTTATTAAAGCATTGTTTAACTATTGCTTCATCATCAGGAAATCCAAGTTCAAATAAACTTTTTACATCTGAATTTTTCTTTAAAAGTCTTAAAACAAATTTTTCTCCAAATATATTTTTTTGTGAAGACACACGAATATTATGAGTAGGATACATTGTTATTCTACCATCTTGTGATTCTTGTTTTTCTTGATACATGTTAGAAATTGCTTTTAATCTACCTATTACTTGAGATTGCTTATCTTTAGGAATTGTAGTAATTGTTAAAAGCTCACCATCTATTCTATATCTTAATCTTATAACATCTTCTAATGGCTCAATATGGATATCACTTGCTCTTTTTTCTATAGCATTTTTTATTATACTATCTACTAGTCCTGTTATGTCTTTAGAAGAATCTATATTTTTTGTGGTTGTTGTTTCATAACCATTAACTATTTTTTCTATATTACTTTCAAATGTAATATATCTATCCATAACCAATCCTTTATTTAAAAGAATTAATCTGACTGTTTCTATGTTTCTTGTATTAGCAGTATCTGCAAAGCATACTTTTATTCTATTTCCTGCAACTTCAAAAGGAATTACTTTATTTTCTTTTATTGTGTCAAATGCTATATATTTTGCTATTTCTATTTGTATATCATTTTCTGTTAAAAGTATCCCTTTTTCACCTAAAATTTCTCCTATACCTTCTATCAAAAGCTTAGGGTCACAAACATTTAGTTTATATAATATATCCCCTATCTTTTTATTTGTACCTTTAGATTGCTCCGCCATTGCCAATTCAATATCTGCTTCTGTAATTAAACCTTTCTTTACCAATTCAATTCCTATTGGTCCTTTTTTTCTTAAATCAGCCATATTTTCCTCCTACATTCCTATTACATATTGAGTAGTTTTTGCTTGTTGATTATTTGTACCAAATATCAATAATACTGTAATAACTTTTCTTGAATTTATTATTTCTATTTTAAATAAAGCTTCATATACATTGTCACAAATTTTCACTTTATTTCTAAATATCATATTATCTTGAAATGTGTATGAATTTCCATTTGTAAACAATATTTTATTTGTTTGTATTTCCTCTACATCATTTCCTTTTTCTTTAATATCTTCTAAAAACCTCATATTAAACTTGTTATATTCTGCACTAATTTCTGATTTTTCCTTATATTGAATAATATTATTATAGAAAAACATTGAAAGAGTGCTAATTATTGTTACTACTATAACCATAACTATTATATATATAATTACACTAATTAGTGTTACTCCATTCTCATTTCTCATATGCTATCACCAACCATTACCATTCTGAAACTGTCTCTTACACTAGATATACCATTTCTTTTACCATAATTAAACATTCCTGCTGGCATATCATTAAATGCCCCTCCACGTGCTATCCATGTATTTGTTGATTCTATTGCTGTTGCTAAATTTCCATTCCATCCACTAGTTTCATATATAGCATCACCATATATAACACTACTTGCTGTTTCATAATTATTATAATACTTACTATCAGGTAGATTCGCAAAACCTGAAGAACCTATTTGATTATTAAGCACTGCCATTACAAACTCTGATGCTCCACCAGCCATATCATATATTCCATATACATTACCTGTTGTGCTTTGATTAATATTAGCTTTATAATCTCCTCCACCTGTTAAATAATCTAATTTATTACTTGTTATAATTGTACTACCTCTACCATAATTACTGCTTGCCAAGTATGCTACTGCTCCCCATTCTGTATTTTTCATCATATGTGAATCTATGGTTAATAAATTATTATTTTCTGAAAATGCTTGTGCTTTTGTAAAAGCATTATTTATATTTATGTTTCTAAAACTTGTTATATCTGGTACCACCTTAACTTTGCCTGTTCCATCATCACTACTTTCAAATTTCCCTACCCATATTCCTGTTAACTCTTGTTCTTTAAAAGTAAATGCTGGATGTACTCTATAGTCTTCATATCCTGTTGGCAAAGTTTTTGATGTTTCACTTAAAAATATTACATCTATTTTGCCATATAATCTCGTAAAAGATGTGTTTGTTGTAACTCCATCTGTACCTACTATACCATTTGAATTAGAATATCCTACTATACCTTCTCTAGAATTTATGTCATATGCTAATTTTTTATTGTTATCTGAATTATAATATGTTATTTTATATGCATATCTTGGTATCCACACAAACATACTATCATCTACTAATTTTATATTTGCCCATTTTTTCTCATCATAGTTATACCAATTAATATCTTCATTTGGATTATCTACATCGACCCATTCACTATTTTCTTCATTCCATTTTATTGCTGTCATACCATCTACTAATTTGGGTACATTCCATTTAGATGCAGTCTTTGTTTTTAAAGTTGTCATTGTTAGTGTTTGTTCTACTTTTGCAACTTTGTATTTTATATTAACTTCAACTATTTTTATAATATCATTTTTACCTGGAGTTCCTTCACTATATTTCTCTATTGTAACAGTAGGAGTATACCCTTTAGCTACTACAAATCCGTTCACATAGTCATCTAATTCAGTTTCTAGTTCATCATAGTTTAATGTCATAGCATATTCTAAAATCTGTGTAGCATAGTTAGTTGCTGTTGCTTTTCTTGATGAATTTGTAGTTGTTAAATATACATTAGAAAATACAGTTAAGATTAATGTTACAAATATAATTAATATAAGTATTGCAATAGATAAATCAATACCTGTCATTCCTTTTTGATTTCTAACACTTATATTTTTAATCATCACATTAATCCTTTGTATATTATTTCGCTTAAATTAATTAACATAGAAACAGATAGCAATATAAATCCTGAAGAAAGCTCTATTAATAAATATCTTATTCTAATTTTTTCTTTACAATATCTACATTTACCCATTAAAAACAAATAGCTTAACACTGGTATCAAATCCCAAAAACCTAATCTATGATTACATTTTGGACAATAAGACCTTTTAAACCAGATATCTTCTTTTTTAGGTACTCTGTGTATTGCTAATGTAAAGAAACTTCCAAACATTACTCCTGTTATAAATACAGTTAAATATATAATCACATCAAACATTTCTTTACCCCTATTTGCTAAAAGGTTGTTTTTTGATAACAACCTTTTAAGTCAAATATAATCTTTAAATTATTTAATAATTATCCATTATTTCTTCTGCATTAAATAAAAATTGTGCTTCATTGTTAGCAGCTGCTTTTGTGTCTTCTCCTGCTTTTTGTGCTTTTGTTATAATTCCTTCTTGTCCAAACAATGTTGTTATTGATACTGCTGCTAGTATTAGTAAAACTATTATTGTTATAACTAGTGCTACTAATGTAACACCTCTCTCTTTTTTCATAATCTGTCCTCCTCTCATCTTTTGTTTTGATTTACAGTATTAACTACAGGAACTGTTGTATTACTACTACCACTATTATTGCTATCACTTCCTGTGTTATTAGTATTATTTTTATCATCATCTGTATTTGTATCACCTAAAGCATATTCTGCAAATGGGTTAACTTTTCCCTCATTATATTTTCCATTATATTTGTCATTAGTTAACGATTCCTTACTTATTTCATATGTTTGAATTATTTTTAATGTTTCTTCTTCTTTCACACTTGTTGCCAATTCTTCTTTTAAATCTTGTGGAATGACATATACTTCTGCTGTTTCTATTACTTGATTACTTGGTATATATTCATAAAAAATTATTCCTAAAACTAATGCAATTGCTAAACAAAATAATATTAAAATAAATGCTTCTTTTATAAATGATTTTATCATATTCATTACCTCTTTTCTTTAGTTTGTTATACTTACATCTTTTACACTAAAAGTTGCTTGTAATGCCTCTACTCCTTGTTCTCCTGGTACTAATTCAAAATTTTCTATCTTAAATTTGAGTTCTTCATCATTTTCTATATCATATATAAAATCTGTTATTCCTGAATAACTACCTATTAGTGTAAACATTATATCTTGAGCATCTGGCGTTCCATTAGAACTTTCTGTAAGGTCAAATTTACCAGTTAAACCTTCTACTGTAGCATAATTTCCAAGTGCAACCCATATAAATTCTGATTTATATTCTCCAACTGTACTTGCTTTTTTTATCTCTTCTTCTGTATAACTATTTGCTATAGCCTCGTACTCTTGCTTAGCCTTTTTCAGATTATTACTTGAACTATTTAGTTCATCTATTTTTTTATTAAATTCTATTTCAACCAACTGCTTATTTTCGTCTATTCTTTCTTGTAAAAATATATTTGTTTCTTCAATTTCTTTCATAGCATATACTCTAAAATTAAATATAGATAATCCAGAAAAAATAGAAGAGTAAGCTAATATAATCATTAAAACAATTAATAAAATAATTAGTATTTTTCTCATGGCAAATCTCCTTTTATTACTAGCCTTATCACTCCTGCTTCTTTTGTTGCACTATCTGATGTTACATTTAAAAGTATATTATCTGCTTTAAGCCTTGCTTTAAAATATCCTAATTCTTCATATTTAGTAGACTCAACAGATATAGTAACTTTTCTTTCACTTTCATTTTTTATTGATGTTACTTTAACATTTCTTGGTATTTTAGCCATAATTTGATTCAATAAATTTGGTATTGCATTTAAATCTTTGTATCTATTTATAGTTCTTGAAGTTAAATCTTTTAAGTTTTGTGTTAATTTATTATATTGACTAGTTTTAGTTGCTGTTTTTGCTGTATCACTTTCTATTTCTTTTATTTGAGCATTAACTTTTTCAATAGCAATATTCACTTCATCAATTTTTTGTGTCATTTGGTTGTTAATAATTATTACACCTACTGCATACATAATAACTAAAACAGTTAAACACATCAAAGTTCTGATTAAACTTTTTTCGGCTCTATTAAATATTCCACCAAAATCAATATTTATTTTTCTTTCTTTTTTAGGCTTGTCTGATTTTTGTTCTTTACTTTTTGATGAACTATTAATTGTTGGAAGCTTATCAAGAAATCCTAATGTTTTAAAATTCAACTGTTTATAATCTGTACTATCTAATCCTTGTAATGCTAAAGATATAGCTGAATTTACTTCTATATAATCTTTTATATTTATTTGTAATGCTCCTATATCTTTTATAAAACCAGGCTTTAATAGTTCACATTTTATATTCCCCATATATTCTGTGAAATAAAAATCTATATTATTTATAATTGCTGCTGTACCTGTTATATATATTTTATCAACAGGTATTTCATTACTCTTAATTGTTGTAGAACATTCAGTAACTATTTTATATAATATAGGCATAATATCTTCTAAATACTCATTTTGTTCTATAACTAAATCTTTTGCATTTTGTGTATATATTGTACTATTTTTACATATTTCATATGCTTTTGTATATGAATTTACTTTTAAATTTAACGCATCTAATATTTCTTCCATTCCTAATTTAATTACTGCTACATCATTTATTTTCCCATTATTAAATATAGTTATACTGGTTTTTTCTTCTATGTTAATTATTGCTACATTTTCTCTAATTTCGTCATTTAAATTAGATATACTCACAGGTAATACAGTTATTGTTTTTAATTTTAATCCTTCAAATTCTCTTATTTTTCTTTCTATTTCTGCTTTATTTGCTGATACATGTATAATTTTTGTTCTTTCTTGCAAGCTATTTGCTAGTATATGTCTAGCTTCATATACATTCGTTTTATAACCCTTTTCAGAACATAGTAACTCAAATTCTGTATTTATTGCAATATCCATGTCTCTTTTTGTAAGTCCACTAAATACTTCAAAATAATTATACATTTCTTCTGATACATTAATACTTATTGGTATGTTAAAACTATATGTTTCTTCAACAATTTTTTGAATTGTTTTATTTATATCATCATAAAACTTAATTCCATAAGAATCAATTTTTATATCATCATTATTTTTAGTTAACTTTGCGTATTTAATTAGATTTTTTTCTAAATATATACCTAAACAAGTTGACATATTTTTCTCCTTTTAACTTATTATAGACATATTCTATAATTTTTAAACAAAAAGTCAATAGAATGCTAGTAAATGTAATGTAAATGTAACACAGCTGTAACCAAAAAATAAAAAATGAGCCTAAGCTCATTTTTTATTTTAATTACTAATTAAAAATTTTCTTGATCCATTATTTCTTCCACATTGAATAAAAATAATGCTTCATTGTTAGCTGCTGCTTTTGTGTCTTCTCCTGCTTTTTTTGCTTTTGTTATAATTCCTTCTTGTCCAAATAGTGTTGTTATTGATACTGCTGCTAATATTAAAAGAACTATTATTGTTATAACTAAAGCTACTAGTGTAACACCTTTCTCTTTTCTCATTGTTTTCCCTCCTTTTATATCTAAATTACAATATTTTTTTCTAATATTTATTTTATTTTAGATATGCATATATGTCAATATATATATACAAAATGTAATATAAATGTAATATTAATTTTCTACAATACTTACTATTTGTCTTTCTATTTCAACCAATTTTTCCTTTATTTTTACTATCTCTTGGTCATCAACATCTTTATCCAATTTTTCTTCTTTAACGATAATTTCCATGTCTTGAATTTCTTCTTTTAATGTTTCCATTCTTTCTATTATTTCTAATCTTATATATTTATGTTTATTTGGCATTTCTAAAGTATTTTCTACTTTTGCAACTTCTGCTAATCTATATTCTTCTCCATAATCTGGAATTATAACATCTATATTATACTTTTCTTCTATTTTATTTTTTAATGTGACCTGACCTTCTTTTTCTCCATGTACCAAAAATATATTTTTAGGTTTTTTAGAAAATGAATTTATAAAACGTAATAATCCTTCTTGGTCTGCATGCCCTGAGTAGCCTTCTATATATTCAATTCTTGCATTTATTGCAACCTCTTCACCAAATATTTTGACTCTTTTTACTCCATCAACAATTTTTCTACCTAAAGTACCTTCTGCTTGATAACCTACAAAAAGTATTGTACTGTTAGGATTCCACAAATTATGTTTCAAATGATGCTTTATTCTACCAACTTCACACATTCCACTTGCAGAAATTATTATAGAAGATTCATTACTTTCATTTAATGCTTTAGATTCTTCTAAGCTTCTTGCAAGTTTTAAACCTGGAAATTCTAATGGATTTACTTTATTTTCTAACATCAATTTTTCTGTCTCTTCATCAAACCAATATATATTTTTCATAAATATTTCTGTTGCTGATATTGCAAGAGGACTATCCACATATACAGGAACATTCATCAGTTTTCTATATTTTAAAACAAATTCATCACTATCTTGTCTTTCTCGTATCTTGTTAATTTCAAATAATATTTCTTGAGTTCTTCCAACTGCAAAAGATGGAATAATTACTTTTCCATGTTTTTCTATTGTTTCATATACAATTTCTAAAAATCTTTCTGCTTTGTCAATTTCTTTATTATGAAGTCTACCCCCATATGTAGATTCTATTACCAAAAAGTCTGCATCTTCTATCATTTCAGGCTCACGAAGTAAAGGAGTATCATTATTGCCTAAATCTCCTGTAAATACCACTTTTCTTATTGTTCCTTCTTCTTTAATCCATATTTCAATTATACTTGAACCCAACATATGACCTGCATCTCTAAATCTAAAACATATATTATCATCAATATATATCATTTGGTTATATTCATAACCTACAAACAATTCTAAGCATTTCTCTGCATCCTCTTGGGTGTAAAGAGCATCTACTGCATGTTTTCCTTCTCTTTTTCTTTTTCTGTTTATCCACTCCACTTCCATTTCTTGAATATGTCCACTATCTGGAAGCATTATTGTACAAAGGTCTACAGTTGGTTTTGTAGCATAAATGTTTTTTCTGTATCCCTCCTTATATAATTTGGGTATTCTACCAGAATGGTCAATATGTGCATGAGTAAGTATCATAAAATCTATTTCATCCACCTCAAATAAAAATGAATCTGTGTTTAGCATAATTTCCTTTGCTTGACCTTGATACATACCCAAGTCTACTAAAAATTTCTTTCCTGCAGCCTCAACTAAAAAGTTTGAGCCTGTTACTGTTTTTGTTGCGCCTAAAAACGTTATATTCATCTTTTTCTCCTTCTTCATATGGAATAATTTCATTTGTATCTAAAATATTTACATCATATATTTCAAGTATAAGGCAATCTTCTTCTAATTTTATTTTAAGCTCAATATTTTCTAACTCTATTATACCGAGTTTTAAATATTTTACTTGTAATCAAATAATTTATTTTTAAATCTTCATGAATAATATTTAAAGCTTTTTCTTTTATGCCTTTTTTTATTAATGTATATCCAACATTTTCTACATGTTTTTCTATATCTTTAACATTAAATTTGTTTAATAATATTAAATAATATCTAAATAAATATATAAGTTTTATAATACCTTTTTTAGTTTGTACTTTTCCTATTTGTGTATTAAAACAAGTAAAAAAATTTTTTAAATATTCATTCAATGCTTTTTGATAATCATCTGTTTTGTATTTAGAATTTATTTTTATTATTAAATTTGATAAAGATATATAAACTCTGTTACCTAAATCTAATCCATAAATATTTGTTAAAGTTTTTCTCATTTCTTTTACATAGTCTAGATGTAAACTATTCTTCCAATTTTCTAAAACTTTACACCCCAAAATAAATTGTAATGTTTGGTAAATTAAATTATATTCTGTATTTTGTAGTTCTTCATCTTCAAAAAGCCAAGACCACCCAGTAAATACTCTTATGATTTCTTCTTTATTTAAGCATTCTCCCTCTTTCAAAATAGCTACCAAATACTCTTCTCCTTTAAACCCTTTTGTATCTAAAGAGGCTAAATATTTTAAAACTTCACTTTCACTATTACCTTCTACATTATTACATTCTTTTTTTATTATATCTAATAAACTTAAAATAAACTCTTCTTTTTCTTTTACCAATATTTTTACTTTTGCATAATCATCATATCTTTCTTCTATTTTATAAAGCATACGAAGTAAAAGATTTTTTTCTTCTGCTGAAAAATCTTTTGTTTCTAATATATCTTCTAGCATGCTATTGTAATCTTTCATTCCTCTCCTTCATCCGACATTTTTAATTCCTGCAATTCTTCTTTAGTAACTAATACTTGCCTTGGTTTGCTACCTTCATAGCCAGAAATAATTCCTCTTTCTTCCATTTGGTCTATTATTCTTCCTGCCCTTGCATAACCCACTTTAAATCTACGTTGTATAAATGATGTAGATGCTTGCCCTGTTTCAACTACAGTATCTATGGCATCCATTAAAAAAGGGTCTATATCTTCATCATTTTCGTCTAATTCTTTATCAGACATATTTGCTTTGTCTATCTTTTCTATTATGTCCTCATTATAAGTAGCTACGCCATCCTTTTTGACAAAATCTACGATTTTTTCTACTTCTTTGTCTGATATAAAAGCACCTTGAATTCTTATTGGTTTTGGAATACCTGTTGGGAAAAATAACATATCTCCTTTTCCTAGCAAGTTCTCTGCACCTATCATATCTAGTATTGTTCTTGAATCCACTCCAGATGAAACTGCAAAAGCAATTCTTGATGGAATATTAGCCTTTATTATTCCTGTTATTACATCTACAGATGGCCTTTGTGTAGCTATTACCAAATGCATTCCTGCAGCTCTTGCCATTTGCGCCAATCTACAAATTGCATCTTCAACATCATTTGGTGCTACCATCATTAAATCTGCAAGCTCATCTATTATTATTACTATCTGTGGCAAGGTTCCTGTTTCACCTTCTTTTAGTATTGCCTCATTATAGCCTTTTATGTCTCTTACTCCTTTTGTTGCAAAATGGTTATATCTGTTTACCATTTCCTGAACTGCCCAAGAAAGCGCTCCTGCTGCTTTTTTAGGGTCTGTTACAACTGGAATTAATAAATGTGGAATTCCATTATAAACACTAAGCTCAACAACTTTTGGGTCTATCATAACCAGCTTTACTTCACTTGGTTTTGCTTTATAAATTATACTTGTAATTAATGTGTTAATACATACACTCTTTCCTGAACCTGTTGCACCTGCAATTAATACATGTGGCATTTTAGCAATATCTGTAACAACTGTTTCACCTGCAACATTTTTTCCTAATGCAAATGCAAGTTTTGAAGAATGGTCTTCAAATTCTTCTGAATCTATTATGTCTCGAAGAACCACAACTTCATTTTCTTTATTTGGTATTTCTATTCCTACTGCTTGTTTTCCTGGTATTGGAGCTTCTATTCTTATTGATGATGCAGCTAAATTAAGAGCTATATCATCTGCTAAATTTGCAATTTTATTTACTCTTACACCTTCATTTGGTTGTATTTCATATCTTGTTATTGCAGGACCACGAGCAACATTAACAACTTGTGCTGACACTCCAAAGCTTGTTAATGTTTTTTGCAATTTTGTAGCTGTTTCTACCACTTCTTTTTTTGCACCCTTATTTGTTGATTTTTTTCCTTGTGAAAGAAAACTTACACTTGGAAATTCATATTCTTCATCTTCAACCTTTTCAGCATGTGCAAGAGTCAATACTTCTTTTGTTTTATCTTCTTTTTCTACTTCTTTCGTTTTAAATAGATTTGCTTCTATATGTGGTTTTTCTTCCTCTTCTCCATTTTCTGAACTGTCTTCTTCAGAAGGCTCATCTTCACCAATATCAAAATCTATTTGTCTTTGCATTGGTGGTTTCTTTAATCTTGCACGTTTATTAACAGGCACTTCTATTTCTTCCTCTTCTTCTTCCTCATCATCTTCTGCAAGTTCTCTTCTCTCTTTTATTTTTTCGATTATATTAACTATTATTTCTGATGGTTTTATTGCAAATATAAATATCAAACAAATAATTGATATTCCAATTGATGCAATAACTGCACCTACCATTCCTAATAGTTTTATTAATGGATATGCACCAATTGCACCTACTGCTCCTCCACCTATATTTTTCTCTCCTAATAAATATGCTTCATTTACTAATGTGCCAAATTCTGAATTCTCATTTAAATTTCCTTTTGACATTTGAAATACTGAAAAAATTATTGCTATTGAAATTAAAAATATTGTATATTCGATAAGTTTTGGTGTTAAAGAATCTTCTTTGTCTAATGCCATATATATTGCTACTGCAAAAACTCCTATTGGTATTATGTATTTTATCCAACCTATTATTCCACCTAAAAGTGGACTTAAATGCTCACCCATAAAACCAGATTGTGTATATATTAATACTCCGTAGTAAAATGCTTACCATTACCATTAGTACCACAGTTATATCTCTTCTTATATTATTTTGTTTTTTTTTCTTCTTAGCCATAATTACCTCTACATTCTTAAAAAGAGAATATCCTGGAACTAATTAGCGCGAAGGAAGATATATATATTGAAAACGAACTGTTGTGGGGACCGATGAGAGCTGTTAGCTACGTTAGTAGCTTTACAGCTTCCATTGGGGAAAGTGAGTACTTCAATATATATAA
>JGI994J12354_10001870_pt1 | contig 21092 bp, 20 predicted proteins | sample IntmicLarv3ML3BL_FD_12354 | JGI IMG/M metagenome (IMG submission 12354) | reverse complement strand
GTTTGGTGCAATAAGGAGCTTGCAAACCTTGGCAAATAGTGCATTTCTTATAATTTTATGCGCTTACTGATGGTTTCACCTCTGCCTTGGTAAGGATGAGGTCGGAGGTTCGAAATTAAAATACGTGCCGAAGCGGTTTTATGACAAAAATTTTCGCCGATTCCCATTTTTGTGAAAATGAAAATCGGCTCCCAACTTAGTAAATTGGATCGCCGAAATTTCATAAAGTATCCTCATTAGGATACCCCCTCAAAAGTCAACTCTGACTTACTCAAAGAGCCGTCTGAAGCTCACCCACAACTCAATACGCTCCTGTAGCTCACTCGGTAGAGCGCATCACTCGTAATGATGAGGTAACCAGTTCGATTCTGGTCAGGAGCTCCAGCAAAAAGGTCAGCAGCCGCAACGGGTTGCTGACCTTTTCCCATCCCTGCCTGTTCTCCTCTCTTTCCGCTCTGCTGCACCTGTGCTAGACTTTTCCTGTAACTAAATATACAGCTTCTCCGCATTGCGGTGGGGGCCGTGTGCATGGAGCGGGGTGCAAGTCCCCACGAATTGGGCTAATGCAGAGACTTATGGAAAGAAATATGATAATTATAGTTGACTTTTTTGAGCAAAAAATAATATACAAGCTGATTTCTTTAATTTGCTCTGAAATTGTGCGGTTTAGCTAAATTCTTCGAGAATATAACCTGTTTTTACTTCCATAAACAGTGTAAAGCAGGGGTGCAAAAAAGTCAGCTATTTTTATCAAAAAACCAACAATTTAATGTCTTGATAGTGCCTTCACAGCAGCTTTTGCGTTGTGAGGGAGAATATGGGAATCGGGTGTGAATCCCGGACGGAACCGCCGCTGTATGCGCTGAGGTTATGCTTTTCGACGAAAGTCGGTCACTGGGAAACTGGGAAGGCGAGCATAATCGCAGGAGATTTAATCTCCATAAGCGCGAGTCAGAAGACCTGCTTTGAAGATTATCCTGCACGATTTTTGCGCTGGAAAAATATGTTCACAGAAATACGGCTGTGGCAATCATTTGGATTGCTGCAGCCGTTTTTGTTTTTTCGGGATTTTACAACAGGCACTTATATTTGGGTTTACTGCAAAAAAGGAACAAGAAGGTGAAAGGATAGTTTGATTTTGAATATGGATAATGACTGCGTGTTGGCGCAGCACAGCAGGCTCAGCTTGTAGCGGCAGCAGTTTAGCCGTGGTTCCTGTTATTCGGAATTTGCGGTGAGTTTTGCGATAGAAAACAAACTCTGTCGTTCACGCTTGACATTAAACATCGTTAAAGAACAATTTTGTGTTGTTGCTTTGCGGTGAGTTCGACGGCTCTACTTTTGTGGGGGCTTGACAACCTTTCTGCGGCTGTTGGAGCTGGCAATATGAATTTAAACAATAGCATTGTTGTTCAATGGCGTTATGGTGCTTTTGACGACGCAACCCTATTCCCCAATGAGTTCTTGAATCCGAACTATGTTATTTAGCCGATGATGAAATGGTCTAACTAACAATGTCCTATCAGGTTCTCATTAATTATTCTAGCTGGGGCCGCTTAAAAGCGGTCCCAGTCTTGACAAAAATTTAGGAGGACCGTAATATGCAAAAGAGAGAAAAAGCAAGAAAAACCCTATCGTTTCTATTGGCTATTATGCTGATCTTTGCGGCGTTTCCCGTATTTCCGGGACAGACAGCTCTGGCGGCAGATGCGGAGGAGCTTACCGGTATCTCGCTTAGAATACTTTCAGGTGGAAACGCTTGGTCAACTAATGGTGCATATGAAAATAATATAGGTAGCAAGTATATTATTAACCCCAGTCTTGTTGAAGTTACCGACATGGCTGGTAACGAGGTAGAACTTGAAATAACAACCTCCGGAAACACAATTCTAAATTTCAAGGGAATTAACATTGGCGAAGCAGAGCTTGCGCCGATTGTCGCTGGACAATATTCATTTAACTATTATTTGGGATCAAAAGATGATACCAATCTTGTGAGTTCCGCCTTGTTTGAGCTAACAGCAGACAATGATGTTTTTTGGATTAGTGGTCTTATCTTATTTATTATGAACACGTCAGGCGAGGGCTTGGTTAGTGAATTTGAAGTTCTGAACAATCAGCTTGAACCCATAAAACCCATCGCTGAGCGCAATATGAATGCGTCAGGAATGACGGGTATGTGGAGAGATTATGTTGTATTATCAGGCATAAATTATACATACACTGTTGTTCCACCGGATTTGGATTATAACATCATGACAGGCACTGCCAACATCGGCAGTGTGGGCATGGGTATAAATTTCACGCTTACTCATGCCCTCAATGTCATAACCACCATAAAAGTAACTAAAAATGCGGAAGTCGGTGTATATTACAAAGCCGGAAAGCACTTTACCGCATTTACAAGTTTCCCGCTTACGAAGGACGAGGGGATGTCTGATGCAGATTCCGCTTATGACTATTACACAACAAAACTCCCTCCTGCTACAGAGCTTCACTATGAAGCGGTTATTCCCGGAGTGTCGATAAAACAAAGCTGCCGTTTTAGAGTAACAGTTGGGCAAACTCCGACAATCACCATAGACCTGCCGTTACTGACCGCCCCCTTTGGTTCTCTACCCAGTGCGTGGATGGAAAATGACCTATACACAAACGCTGACGACTCCGGTAGCATAAACCTGAATACGGGTGGTAGCTTTAAACTTGATACAATCCGCGTATGGCAGGCGATGTCAGGCCAAACCTCAAACTATTTTATTGACCCGCTTTACGACTTCCAGATAGTCGGCGACGAAAACATCTCACTGTCTCGCTCCGGCACAACCGGACGCGACAGAACAACAATAAACGCCAATACAACGGGTGTAAGTGTCATTAAGATCACCTACGGTCCGCTGCGCTACAGTTATGTCGCTGGCACGTCCGTAAATGAGGGCGACGGCCACATGGACTTCCCCGCCATCGACCCTGTGAACACAGGCATTATCGTTATCAATGTTAACGGAGGAACAGAGATTGATACAGGAATAACAGCGCGGAACGACTTCGATACTTATTATTATAACAAGAACACATCCGACCATGTCAGATATACATTCACTCCCAGCACGCAGGATGTTAGAGTTCGCGTACATAAGCCTATCCACGACGGTACAGGCGTTGAATGGGATAAGGGCTGGAGCGAATATTACAGGAGCAACGACGACGGTAGCTTTACCATCGCACTATACGAAGGTGGTAACATCGTTGAGGTGTCAACCGAAACAGGAGTTCGTTATCACGTCATTGATGCCAAGGGGATTGATGTCAACATTACAAACACTTCAAATCCACACCAACCTTTTGCTGTGGGGGACACAGTCAGGATAAGCTTTAACGGTTTGAAAATGCCTATTCAAAAAATAGGTGGTATCTACAATCCCGGCTTCCCGGACACTGCATATGTTGTTTACGAAAATGCTCTAGGCGGAGATGTTCGTGGCCCCGGAACACAGTATGATTTTATAGTCAATTAACTTGGAAAGTGTATTCGATAGCAAGGTCGAGCGAATCAAATTGATGTAATATGCTGCGCAAAGTGCGTTTCAAGCAAGATATCGCATGCTTTGCCCAAATGTCCGCCGCGCTTATGGCTTCCGGGATTATACAGCGCAATGCAAAAATCTCCCATAGCGGCGGCGCGAAAGCGTTTTTCGATAAGCTCCCACGGCGTGAGCAAATCGCTGAGGCTTATGATGGCGAAGTCATGCCCAAGCGGCGCGCCCAAAAGCGCGGCGCCGCTGAGAGCCGCCGTCACGCCCGGTATAACCTCGATTTCCGCAAAATCTCCGGCAAGCTCAAAAATCAGGCTTGCCATGCCGTATATGCCGCTGTCACCGCTGGAAATGACGCAAACATCCCTGCCCTCCCTCGCCAAATCAATGGCCTTTTGACAGCGCTCGGTTTCCCGCGTCATGCCGGTTTCGTGATAGAGCTTGCCGGGAAACAGGGGACGCAAAAGTTCGGTGTAGCCTGTGTAGCCGACGATTACATCGCAGCTCCGGATGGCACTCGTGACGGCGTTTGTCATATTCTCAAAATTTCCGGGGCCGAAGCCGACAATGTACAGCATATAATCAATTCCTTTCAAAAACCGCCACGGTTACGCCGTCTCTTGCGGTTTTTCGCATTATAAATTTCCCCGCTCCGCCGAGCAGTGCCGCCGCCCGCTCGCAGACATTGTCAACGCCGACATTTTTCAGCACCCGTTTCGAGGCGGAAAACTCCCCCGGCACCGCGGCCAATTCCTCCGCCGGGTAGAAATGCATCGGCAGCTTGTGCGCCTCGGCAAACCGGATTAGGCCGGCTTCGTCCCGTTTTACGTCAATCGTTGCGGCTTGTTCCACCCTTGCAAGCGGAATTTTGTGATTCCAGAGCAGAATAGTGACCGTGCGTTCGATTGCCTCAGCGGAAAGTCCCCGGCGGCAGCCGATGCCGAGGACAAGGTTTTTGTCTCCCAAATCGCCGTAACGGTCGCTGGCGGTGGTGATAACAGGCACGGCACCGATTCTCTCCGCTATCTCCTCGGCAAGCGAATTCGCCCCGCCGGCATGGCCGGATAACAGGCTTATTGCAAATTTCCCCGTCTCGTCGCAGACCACAACGGCCGGGTCCTTTAGCTTGCTCTTAACAAGCGGTGCAATCGCCCTGACAGCGATGCCGCATGCTCCGACGAAAACCAGCGCGTCAAATTCATTCCAGATGCCCGCCGCAACCTCAAAGACGGAATTTCCCCGCCCGGAATAAGCCTCGCCGCCGATTCGCTTTGCCAGCTCCGCCCCCGTCTCGGAAAAAGTGATAACGGCCATTCTCATTTCCGATACTCCGTCTGAAAATCCGGGGCATAAAGCCGCGACAGCTCGTAATCGTCGCCAAGGAAATTGCCCACACAGACCAGCGCGGTTTTTGTAATCCCGTTTTCGGCGGCACAGGCGGTGAGCGTCGCCACCGTACAGCGCAGGATTTTCTCCTCCGGCCAGCTTGCCTTGTATACGATGGCCGCCGAGGTCCCCGGCGCGTAGCCTCCCGCTATCAGGTCGGCACAGGCGGACTCCAAAAGGCCGGTGCTTAAAAACAGCACCATAGTCGCCCCGTGTGCGGCGAGTGCTCTTATGCTCTCCGGTGCCGGGGTTCTCCCCGCGGCGCGGGTGATTATAACCGTCTGTGTAACACCGGGCAGAGTGTACTCAGCCTTTAGTGACGCGGCGGCGGCAAAGAAGCTGGATACACCCGGGCAGATTTCATATTCAAGCCCCAGCTCGTCCAGTCTGTCCATCTGCTCACGGATTGCGCCGTAGATACTGGGGTCACCCGTGTGCAGGCGCACAACGCGCCTCTCTTTGGCAGCCCCTATGACGGCAATGACCTCATCAAGGGTCATGTACGCGCTGTTGTGGATTTCGCAGTCCGGCTTTGCGTAGTCCAAAAGCGCGGGATTCACCAGTGATCCGGCGTAAATAATTACGTCCGCGTTTTCAATCAGCCGCTTGCCGCGGACTGTGATTAAATCCGCCGCACCCGGCCCCGCTCCGACAAAATGTATCATATTCTGAAAACCTCCCCGGTTCTGCAAAAGCAGGTTGCCTCAATTTCCATTCCCCCGCCGACAAGCCGCAGGAGAGTATCCCACACCCTGTCCCGGAGCAAGTCCATCGTTTTATTGAATATATCCGCTTCCCGCAGACATTCAACAGCCGCGTCCGTGCTGACGCAGCTCTTGATTTGGCGCAGAGCTTCGATATCCGCTCCCGCTTCCAGAGCGCAGGTGATAAGCGTCTCAATTCTGCCGTCGCCGTTTGATGAGTGTGTATTTGTTATGCCGATGCCGAGCTTTACGAGTTTTCCGATATGCCCGACGAGCTTTACTTTTTCAAAACCCAGCTCCGCCGCGTATAAAAGCGCCTCCCCGATGAAGTTTGAGCATTTCAGCCCCTCACCGGCATAGTCGGTGCCGTAGTTACCCAGCGTCAGAAGTATTTCCCGCTCACCGCTTTCATAGAGCTGTCTGATCTCAACGCGCACGGTATCGGCAATCGCCTTTTGGCTCATGGGCTCCACAATTCCGCTTGTGCCCAAGACTGACAGCCCGCCATGAATGCCAAGCCTTGGGTTAAATGTCCGCATTGCAAGCTCCTCGCCGCCGGGAATCGATATCTCGATTTTGACTCCGTCGGGACAATTGTCGCGTATCATCCTGCGGGGGACGGAGTTAATCGCCCACTCTCCCACCGGCTGGTCCAGCCCGGGCTTTGTCACCCTGCCTATACCCTCGCCGCCTGTTATCTCAACGCCGGACGCAATGCGGGTTGCGCGGGCATAGACGAGGCAGCCGTTTGTGACATCCGGGTCGTCGCCGCTGTCCTTCATTATGGCGCAGCGGGCAAATTTCGGCGCAATTTCGGCATTGAGCACATCAAGCGTCAGGTGAACGCCGTTCGGCGTTTCGAGCGTGACTGTCTTGGCTGCGGTTTGCGTCAGCAGCATTCCGCAGGCCGCCTTTGCGGCGGCGGCGGCGCAGCTTCCCGTAGTGTATCCCCTGCGCAGGAGACGCCCCGCGACTAAACGTGAATCCATTTAAAGCCCTCCGAAAAGCTCGGCGAATATGCCCGGCGGCAGGTCATACAGTCGGCTGATTATGCTCTCGTCAAAAACATTTTCCGGCCTGTCGAGCGCCATAATCCGCCCGTCCTTGACGCACATCACAAGATCCGACACGCGCTTTGCATAGCTGAGCTCATGCAGTGACATGATGACCGTAAGTCCCCGCTCGTCCGCCATTTTCCGCAGAATGTCCAGAATCTCAATGGCATAGCGAATGTCTAAAAAGGATGTCGGCTCGTCCAGAACGATAATCTCCGGCTCCTGGCAGATAGCTCTTGCCAGCATGATCCGCTGAAGCTGTCCGTCGCTTATCCGGTTGAAGTCCCTGTCTTTGAGCTCAAGGGCATTGACGGTTCTGAGCGCGTCGTCAATTTTCGCTCTGTCTGTCTCGGAGAGAATGCCGAGCCTCCCCGTATAGGGATAGCGGCCGACGGCGACTACGTCGAAGCAGGTCATGAGCTCCGGCCTCGGCCGCTCTGTTAGCACCACGGCCGCCGCTTCGGGTGTCAATTCCGTGACTCTTCCGCTGATGAGCCGGAGCTGCTTTGTAATGCTCTTCAGAAAGGTGGATTTGCCTGAGCCGTTCGGCCCGATGATGCTGAGGATTTGCCCCTTTCGGAGTTCTACATTTATATCGCTGACAATCGGCTTGCCATCATAGCCTACAGATAGCTTCTCAGCCTCGAAATACATCAGTCCCGCACCGCCCTTCTCGCCATGATATATATGACAACCGGCGCGCCGAAAAGAGAGCTTATTGAGCTGATGCTCATTTCCGTCGGCGCATAGACCGTGCGGGCTATGAGGTCGCAGCCGAGGCAGAACACCGCCCCGCCCAAGAAGCACAGCGGTATATCAATGATCGGCCTGGAGCTTTTGAGAAAGGATTTTACCAAATGCGGCACGGCGACGCCCACAAAGGACACGGGCCCGGCAAAGGCCGTTACGCAGGCGCAGAGCACGCTCGACAGCAGGACAAGCAACATCCGAAAGAGCTTTATATTGACGCCGACGCTCTGTGCATAGCTCTCGCCAAGCTGATAGGCACTCATTGGCTTTGACAGCAAAAATACGCAGATTGCCGCCGTTAACACAACAACCGCCATCACCCGCACGTCCTGCCACGAGGTTCCCGAGAAGCTGCCCTGTGACCAGTGGTGCAGGTTCACGATGCTCTCATCGCTTGCGAACGTAATGACAAAATCCGTTATTGCGGAGCAGATATAGCCAATCATAACACCGCTTATGATAAGCGCCGAGGCTCGCTTGACCTTCCCGGCAATAATCAGCACAAAGCCCATGCTGAGCATTGCGCCGATAAAGGCGGCGGTTATCATCATGGCCGAGCTAACAGTGCTGCCGCGGCTTAAGACAAAAACCATCACCAGCGCCACAATCAGTTTTGCCCCGGAGGAGATGCCCAGCACGAAAGGGCCCGCTATCGGGTTGTTGAAAAAAGTTTGCAGCAAAAAGCCAGACAGCGCAAGCGCGCCGCCAAGAATAGCCCCGGCCAGCATTCGCGGGATGCGCAACTGCCACAATATGCTGTGCTCAGTCGTCCCCGCCACCGCGTTCAGGGGGATTTTCACACTGCCAATGCTGATATTGAGAAAGAGAAGCAGTGCCAGCAGCAGAAGCAATGTAATTGTCACAAGGAAAAATCGCCTGTTCATAAACTCACCGCAGCTTATTGTAGAATACGAGCTCGCCCACAGCCTCGCCCGTGAAGATCTGATTCATTTCGGAAATCATCTGCCCGAACTCCGTTGTCTCCTGAAAGAGGTTTTTGCTGACGCACCAGACATCGCCGCTCTGCACGGCCTTGAAATCCTCCAGCATGTGGCTTTTGGCGATAAGCTCGTCCACGCTGTTCACAACGCCGTCAATGGAGCTGTTATAGATAATTATATCCGCATCCTTGCCATAAGCGTAAAAATGCTCCGCCTCAAGGCTTCCTGAGCTCACCTCTCCGAAAGCATTTTCACCGCCGGCCAGCTCTATCTTCTTCATGGCGTAATCGCTGCTCTTGCGTACAACAGGGCTTCCGGCGGAGCTTATATAGAAAAAGGCGACGGTTTTGCCGGTACTCCCGGAGGCAACGGCGTCGAGGTAGCCGAGCTGTTCCTCGAAAACGCGCTCGGCGAGCTCCAAATTTCCGGTCAGAAGTCCGTACAGCTTTATCCACTCGGTTCGTCCGAGCGGATGCGTCTCATAGCTTGAGCGCTCGACCAAAACCGGGATTCCCAGCGCCTCAAGCTTCTCCTTGACCTCCGGTGCATGGCTTATCATGGTCGATTCTATGGCAAGTCCGCAATTTTGGGAAAGGAGTAATTCGTAATCCGGCGCGCTGTATTTCCCGGCATAAACGATTTCGCCGCGCTCCATTGCGGCGCGGGCATTTTCAATATACCAGCCCTCGGCCTTCGTGCCGGACGCCGAGATAGCCGGGAGTGCGTCCAATGCGTCAAACAAACACATGGCCGAGGTTGCGGCAAGATATATATTTTCCAGCGGCTGCCGTAAAACCGTCACATCGGAGTCAACCCGCGGCGGCTCCGCCCCCTCCGGGACAAGGAGAAATCTGCCGCTCTCCGTGATGGTAATAAGCGAGCAGCCGTTTTCCAGATAGCTCACAGTAAATTGCTCGGCGTAGTGCAATTCGAGGTCGCCTCCTGGCTCAGTCGCCGCGCCGGGTGTCTCGGCACAGCCGCAGAGGACGAGCAGTATCAGCGCAAGAAGACCGAGCCTTTTCATCGAATGGTCGCCGAATCAAAGAACAGGGTGTACTCAATCTCACGGGGCTCGCTCATGGCGACGGTGCAGGCGGTAACCGCCATATCCTCGTCAAGAACCACCGGGATTTCAAAGGTTGAGTTTCCGTCCTCGTTCACGGGGAGATACTCCGTACCGTCAATTATCATATATGTATAATTGGCGCTGCTCCATACAATTCTCGCAATATTCCCGGTAAGCTCGGCGGATTCTATGCTGGCGCGCCCTGTGCCGCCGACAAGCTCCGCGTCAATTTCTACAGTCGAAAACGCGTCAGCAGGGAGCGCGGAGGATTCAAAGACTATTTTATGGTCATACCAATCCTCACGTCGGGCGCTCCTGCCAGAGCATTCGAGCGCTTTATCAAGAGCCTCCACGGGGACGGTAAAGGAATTGCGTTCGCCGTTCAGGATGGCCTCGACCCAATTGACCTCGCCACTCCCCGCCTCCTCGCCGGTACCCATGCAGACATGGGAAAAGCCTGTGCCTGTGAGTGTTATGAGCGCCGTCATGCCCTCATCCTCAACTGTCAGCTCGCACTCGACTATCTTGAAGATTGAGGAGTCCGAATCGACTGTTATGGAGTATGTGCCGTTCCGGATTCTCTTCGCCGAGACACCGGCGGCTGATGCCGCCGGTGCTGCTGTCATGTCTGTTGCTTCTTCAACATGCTTTATGTACAAATCCTGAATGCCCTTAATCTGTCCGAGGCCCTCAAGAACGGTTTCGACCTCGTAGCCCTCCTGCTCTATGAGGAAGTCCCAGGAATCCTCCTCACCACCGGCCATGTCATTATTGGCATGGTCTCCGGCAACTACCATCAGGGGTCGGAGAACGACTTTCCGAATGGCATCCATTTCCCCGAGGATTCTCAGAACCTCGTCAATTTCAACGCCGTGTTCGACGGTGCCGATTATGTAGTCGTCATAGCCCTTGGTGATAAGTGTCTCCTGAAGCCTTATATAAGTGCTTCCGGCCTCGTGCTCGGTGCCATGTCCCATATATACGATGACGGTGCCGTCGGCTCTGAACCCGGCGGTCTCGGCGACAATCAGCTCTGCAACCGCGTCATAGTCGCTGTTGTCAACGAGCAGGGGCTTTCCGATTTTGAGGCTCTCAAACTTGTCGGCAAAGGGCTCAATTTCGGCTATCACATCGTCGTACTCAAAGCCCGTCATGACATGTGTCGGCTGGATGATGACCTCCTTGACCTTGTCGAGCGCCAAGCGATTCATGGCCTCCTCAACGTTGTCAATGATGAGCCCGTCGCGCTCCGCCAGCTTGTCGATGATAATCTGGCTCGTAAAGGCGCGTCGAACCTGATAGTCGGGGTAGGCCGCGGCGATTGCGGTCTCGATTCCGCCGATTGTGAGGCGGCGGCTCTCGTTAAAGCTGGTGCCAAAGCTCACGACCAAAATGACCTTGTCGGCGGCTGTGGTGTTCACAATGTCGTCCGTTGGAGATGTTCCCTCCTCGAAGTCGTCCGCCGGTTCTTCAGCGCCCGGCGTGGAGGTGTCCGCTTCCGAGGGCTCGGGAGTGGATGTTCCGGCGGGAGGATTGCTGCCTGAGCATCCTGCCAGCAGGAGAATTATGAGCAACATCGAGAGAATTTTTTTTCATTTTTATTTCCTCTTATTTTTATTATTTCTTTGCTCTCCCATCGGGTTTGGGCAGCAAAAAGCGGAGATGCAATATAGCATCTCCGCATCCGTTTACAGCGAAGTCCTGAAGCCCATACTCGCAGGCCAGGTAGTTTGTTGAAGCCGGTCTCCTGACTCCTGCGTTTGCGGACAAGTCCGCTATTTTCCCTCTGCCTTACCATGAAATCACAGTGGCTGCCTTTCGTCAACGAGAAAAAATACGCATATACAGTGGCGGTACCGTGCGCTTGGAGCACAGAGGCCCCTGCGCGTTCCCTGTTAATCCGGCGGCAGCCTCCTTTCAATTTATTACCCGATGAAACCGTGTAAGCCGCCGAAACACTTCAACATTCAATTGTATGACAAATTGTAGCATGGGCAGGTAATAAAGTCAACGGCTATGTCTGTGGAGAAAGCGCTGCGCTTTAGTCCTCATCAAACTGCAAAAATCTGTAGGCCGGAACCTCCAAAGCCTCGGCAATGTCAAAAAGTGTATCCAGCGACACCGCCCGGTCGATGTTCGGAGCCTCCACAGCTCCGATGAACGCAAGATTTTTGTCGAGCCGCTCCGCAAGCTTTTCCTGCGTGAAGCCACGGAGCTTTCGGTAATAGCTTATCTTCAGTCCCAATTTCCTGTATTTTGCCTTATGTGCCGCTTTCATTTTTATCGCCTCACCTTCGGAATAAATTTTATCAAAGGCACCAAATTTTTTGTATTTGCGCACCCATAATAAATATTGTATAATAAACAATAAAAATTATTCTAAAAGCAAAATATATTGTTTTGAGGTGATATAATGCCGGACTACCGTGAAATGTACTTGACGCTGTTCCGCAAGGTCGCAGCAGTCATTGAGGAGCTCCAAGATATCCAGCGCATGACGGAGGAAATGTACATCTCCGATTCCCTGCCGGACGATGGGAGCCTCGATGAGATAGAGCAGGATCGCGAAAACGCATAAAAAAGGCTGGCGTAGAACCTTAAGTCCCGGCCTGCGACAGCCTGATTTTTTTGTTTTCTTAATCCGCGCCGGAGGCCTTAGCCTCACAGTATACACAGCGGTAGAGCTTATTTTCACGGTCAACGAGGCGGAATATCTGGTCGGCCTCCTGCTCTGTCGTCGTGATGCAGCGCGGGTTTTTGCATTTCAGGACATTGTGCAGCTCGTTCGGCAGCTCAAGATGTTGCTTTGAGTGCAGCTTGCCGTCCTTGACTACGTTGATGGTTATATTCGGATCGATGTAGCCCAGCACCTCAAGGTCGAGGGTGATTTCGTCGTCGATTTTTATGATGTCCTTTCGGCCATATTTCCCGCTGGACACATTTTTAATTATCGCGACGCAGCAGTCGAGCCTGTCCAGCCCGAGGAGGCTGTATATCTCCATGCTGCCGCCCGCCTTTATGTGGTCGATCACTATGCCGTTGTTCACGCCGTCAACATTCATTTTGTGACCTCCAATAATTTCATTATGAGCGCCATTCGCACGAATTTTCCGTTTTCCACCTGCCGGAAGTAGCTCGCTCGCGGGTCGGAATCGACACTGACGGAAATTTCGTTCACGCGCGGCAGGGGATGCAGTATCGACAGGTCTGGCTTTGAACTCTTCAGCTTGTTAAGGTCAAGGATGAAGCTGTCCTTGAGGCGGACGTAGTCGGCCTCGTTGAAGAAGCGCTCGCGCTGAACGCGGGTCATATATAGTATGTCGAGCTCGCCCATGCAGGCCTCGAGATTCTCGGTCTCGCGCCATGAGAGCTTTTTTTCCTCAAGGATGCCGTGGCGTATATATCCCGGCAGGCGCAGCTCCTCGGGCGAAATGAGAACGAAGTTGATATTTTCGTAGTTCGACATGGCCGTGATGAGCGAATGGACGGTCCTTCCGAATTTCAGGTCGCCGCAGAAGCCAATCGTGAGGTTGTCGAAGCGGCCCTTTTCGCGTTTTATCGTGAGCAGGTCTGTGAGCGTCTGGGTCGGGTGGTTATGCCCGCCGTCGCCCGCGTTTATGACCGGAACTCTCGAGCGCCGCGAGGCGAGGAGCGGTGCGCCTTCTTTTGGGTGGCGCATCGCGATTATGTCCGCATAACAGCCGACCGTTATGACGGTATCCGAGACGGACTCGCCCTTCGTGGCCGATGAAGAATCCGCCGTGGAAAATCCCAGAACCGAGCCGCCGAGCTCAAGCATCGCCGCCTCGAAGCTCAGGCGTGTCCTCGTCGAGGGCTCAAAAAACAGCGTCGCGAGTTTTTTGTATTTGCAGACCTCCGCGTAATCGCGGCGGTTCGCGATGATGTCGAGCGATGTGTCCATCAGCTCGTCAATCTCCTGCGTGGTAAAATCCTCTATGCCGATGAGATGTCTCATTAATAACCCCCCTGCGCTTATTTCGAAATCCACGATTCGTCGGACGGATTATCGCGGAACTGTATGAGCCTCAAAATATCCTCCTGTACTATATAACCGCCCTCAGCGGCGACTGTTACGAGGGTGTCGAAATCCGTGAGGCTCACGCTCTGGAGATTTGCGGCCTCGAGCCTTGCGATGCCTTTCTGCATTCCGTAGGTGAAGATCGAGATGATGCCGAGAACCTCTGCCCCGGCCTCGCGGAGAGCCATGGCCGCGTCTATGACGCTGCCGCCCGTTGAAATCAAGTCCTCAATCACAACGACCTTTGCGCCCTGCTCGAGCTTTCCCTCGATCTGGTTTCCGCGCCCGTGGTCCTTCGCGCCGGAGCGCACATATCCCATCGGCAGACCGAGGATATGCGCCGCTATCGCCGCGTGGGCGATGCCCGCCGTGGCCGTTCCCATCAAGACCTCCGCCGCCGGGAACTCGCGCCGGACTGTGTCCGCCATGGCCTGCTCAACCACGGTGCGCGCCTCCGGTGCCGTAAGTATCAGGCGGTTGTCGCAGTATACGGGGCTTTTTATCCCGCTCGCCCATGTGAACGGCTCGTCCGGCCGCAGGAAAACAGCGCCTATTTTCAGTAATTCGCCCGCTATCGTTTTTTTCATCCCACAAACTCCTTCACACATCTCTCATACGCGGCCACAGGGTCCGCTGCCTTCGTAATCGGCCTGCCCACCACTATATAATCCGAGCCCATCTCCCGCGCCGATGCGGGCGTCGCAATGCGGCTCTGGTCGTCCGCCGCCGAATCCGCAAAGCGTATTCCGGGAGTGACGGTCAGGAACCCCTGACCGCGTCCGGCCTTGATTCCCGCCGCTTCGTGCGGGGAGCAGACGACGCCGTCGAGACCCGCCTCCTGCGCAATTCGCGCCAGCTCCGCCGCCGCATCGGGCAGCTCACGGGGAATCATCATCTCCGAGCGCAGCATCTCCGGCGATGTTGAAGTCAATATCGTCACCGCGATGAGCAGTGATTCCGAGCCGAGACCCTCGCGCGCCGCGCGCATCATGTCCGTGCCGCCGAGGGCGTGGACATTCACGATGTCCGCCCCGATTGCGCGCAGCGAGGCCGCCGCGCCCTTAACGGTGTTCGGAATGTCAAACAGCTTCAGGTCGATGAAGAGCTTGTACCCCTCGCCCTTCAGCCGCTTTGCGAAATCCGGCCCCGCCGAGTAATAGAGCTCCATCCCGATCTTGACAAACGGCTTTTTNTCGCCAAAGCCTCCGAGAAATTTTATCGCAGTCTCAGCATCGGGAAAATCCAGAGGAATTATCACATCTCTTGCCATTTTACAGCGCCCTCCCTATAATATCAGTAATTTTTGAAACTCCCAGCCCCTCTAAAACCTCCGGCAGGGCTTCGAGTATTTGCGGCATAACCAGCGGGTTACGGAGATTTTCCGCGCCTATCTGAACAGCGCTCGCCCCCGCCATCATCATCTCGACGACAGTCTCCGCGGAGTGCACTCCGCCCGCGCCGATGATCGGGATTTGTACGGCCCTTGCCGTGTCGTTTATCATGCGCAGGGCGACGGGGAAGATGGCGCGGCCCGAAAATCCGCCAACCCTGTTCGCGATAATCGGCTTGCCTGTCTTTATATCAATCCTCATTCCAAGCAGGGTGTTGATGAGCGTGAGGCCGTCCGCGCCCTCAGCCTCGACGGCGCGGGCGATTTCCGTTATGTCCGCAACATTCGGCGAGAGCTTCACGAAGAGCTTTGATTTTTTCACAGCCCGCCGCGCCGCGCGCGTCACCTGCGCCGCGCCCGAGGCGAAGGAGCCGAAATTCATTCCGTCAGCGTGGACATTCGGGCAGCTTATGTTCAGTTCTATTATTTCGGAGTACCCGTCCGCCCTCGCGCAGCACTCGGCGTATTCCTCCTCGGAAAATCCGCCGATGTTCGCGAGTATCACGCCCTTATATATTTTTCGGAGCGCGGGTAGGTCCTCCGCTATGACAGTATCAATTCCCGGATTTTGCAGGCCGATGGAGTTTATCATTCCCGCCTCGCACTCGGCAACTCTCGGCGTCGGATTGCCGAAGCGCGGCTCGAGCGTCGTGCCTTTCAGGGACATCGCGCCGAGTATATTCGGGTCGAAAAAGTCGATATATTCCGAGCCGAAGCCAAACACACCGCTCGCGGGCATCAGGGGATTTTTCAGTTCGATTCCCGCTATATTGACCGATAAATCTACCATATTATTTCACCCCGTTTCAGAACCGGCCCGTCACGGCAGATGCGCTTTGAGCCGTATTTCGTCTCGCACGAGCAGCCCATGCAGGCACCAAAGCCGCAGGCCATCCGCTTTTCGAAGCTGTATTCCCCGTCCGTGCCGGACATGTTATACACAGCGCGAAGCATCGGCTCCGGGCCGCAGGCGTAGATGTAGTCATATTGAGGCTTCGCGGCCTCTATCGCGTCCGTCACGAATCCGCGGACTCCCGCCGTGCCGTCGAGCGTCGCGACCATCACAGCAGCTCCCAGTTTCGAGAGCTCACCGGCAAGGCATACCTCCTCCTCCGTGTTGAAGCCCAGCGCAACGCGGGGCTTTTTCCCCTGCGCTATCAGGCATTCCGCAAGCCAGTACATCGGCGCGACTCCCGCCCCGCCGCCGACCAGCAGGGGCGCTTCGCCCGAGGCATCCACGTCGAAGCCGTTTCCGAGGCCCGTCATTAGCTCCAGAGAGCCCGAGTGCGTCTCCGCGAGTTTCTTTGTCCCCTCGCCCACGACCTTGTATACGAGCGTTAATACCTCGCCGCACACGCGGCAGACGGACAGCGGCCTCCGCAGGAAAAAGCCCGGCAGCTCGATGTTCACAAACTGTCCCGGCGACGTTATCGCCGAGCAGTCTCCCAAAAGCGTCAGGCAGTAGGTGTTTTTCGCCACCCGGTCATTGCTCATGACGTCAAATCGTCTTATCTCCAATTCTGATCTCCTTTATCTTTCCCATAACCTTCATTCCCGAGAACGGCGTCGCGCGGCCAAGGCTCGCAAAGCTCCGAGGGTCTATCACATATGAAACGCTCGGGTCAAACACCGCGAAATCTGCTTTTTCCCCCACCTTCATCTCTCCCCCGCCGAGCTTGAATCTCGCACGCGGATTGACGCTCATGAGCCCTATGAGGCGTTCGAGTGTGATTTTTCCCGTTTGCACGAGGCCGGTATAGAGAACCGCGAGGGCCGCTTCGAGCCCGACGATTCCGAACGCGCTGCCGCTCAGCCCCTTTGACTTCTCCTCCGCCGAATGCGGGGCGTGGTCTGTCGCGATCATGTCCACCGTGCCGTCCGATATAGCCTCCAAAAGGGCCTCCCTGTCCGCCGCCGAGCGGATGGGCGGGTTCATTTTNAATCTGCCCTCGTCAACCAGCATGGTGTCGTCGAGCAGCAGATAGTGCGGNGCCGTCTCGCATGTGACGGACAGGCCCTCCGCCTTTGCGCGCCGTATTATCGCGACGCTCTCCCTCGTCGAAACATGGCAGATATGATAATCGCAGCCCGTCTCCCGCACGAGGGCAATATCCCGCTCGACCTGCCGCCACTCGCTCTCCGACGATATTCCGGCAAAGCCGTTTTCGCGCGCCCAGCCTCCGTCGTGTATACATCCTCCGGGCGTGAGAAGCGATTCGTCCTCGCAGTGCGCGGCGATGATTTTGCCCTGAGCCTTTGCTATCAGCATGGCGCGGCGCATCGTATCGCCGTCCTGAACTCCCTTTCCGTCGTCCGTGAAGGCGCAGACGGCAGGGGCCATTTCCTCTATCCGGGCCAATTCCCCGCGCCCCGCTCCCTGCATCGTTATGCATCCGTATGGGATGACGGGAATGAGGGCGTCACGCCTTATTATCTCAAGCTGCGCGTTCAGATTCTCCGCCGTATCGGGAGCCGGGGAGAGGTTCGGCATCGCGCAGACTGTGGTGTATCCCCCCCGCGCAGCGGCCAGAGTCCCCGCCGCGATCGTCTCCTTATACGAAAAACCGGGCTCCCGCAAATGTACATGAACATCAGCGAGGCCCGGAAAAATATAATATTTAGAAAAATCTGAAACCGCGTCCGCCGCCTCATTGGGAATGTGAGGCGATATGGCGGCTATGACGCCATTCGTGATGAGTATGTCTCCTTGAAAAAAAGAGCCCCCGGAGAAAACCATGCCGTTTTTCATCAACGTTTTCATTCCGCGCCCCCCTTATTAATTATAGTTGCATGATTCACACTTTCAAACACAGATTATAGCAACCCCGGCGCTCAATTGCAAGCATTAATTTTGCGTTATAAATATGACAATATCATATTTATAATTATTTGCGTGTTATTTATCGCTATTTCGCAATAATTTTGCCACTTTTTCACAACATTTCACTTGATAAATACATTTTATTAGTATAGTATATCCACAGTCGACGGCCATTCCAACAGGAGTGACCGCCGGAAAATATTGCGGCACGGTGAAACGCGTGCCAAGAAAGATTGGAGGGACTATTTTTGAAAACCGCAACAAAGAAAACAGCAATCATCCTGCTGGCACTTATTATGCTGGCTAGCATTGCCGCTTGTTCCGGCAGCCCGGGGGCTTCTAAAGCTCCGGAAAGCTCCTCCGCCCCCAGCGCTCCTCCCGCGGAAGGCTCCGCAGCTCCGGCCCCGGAAAAGACAGATGCCCCGAGCGGCGGACCAGATTATGGAGGCACGCTCAGCATAATCTGTCCCGACACCGCGCAGCCCTTTGGCCTCCCGTGGCAAATGGCCATGATGGAGCAAACCTCTATGGTTCCGTTCGGTGAAACCCTCATCCTCGAAACAGTCGGCGGAGACCTCCTCCCTTGGCTCGCAACGTCCTGGAATATAGACGTGGAAAACCTTGAAATCGTGTTCCAGCTCCGTGAGGGAGTGAAGTTCTCAGATGGTTCGGACTTTAACGCGGAGGTCGTTTACTGGCAGTTCATGAACGCTATCGAATCAAAGTGCATGAACTCCGCCGTGGCCGATTTTGAAGTTAGGGGAGAATTTGAGATCGCGGCGATTCTGAGCAGCTATGTCAACAGCACGATCACGCACTTCTCGTCTCACGTCGCGTGCATCGTCTCAAAAGAAAACTACGATAAAAACGGCGAAGATTACGCCCGCGAGCACCCGGTCGGAACCGGCCCGTTTATCATGACGGACTGGGTACCGGGAATGCACATCAAATATGAAAAGAACGAAAACTACTGGCAGGAAGGCAAGCCTTATCTCGATGAGGTCGTGCTCGTGGCCATGACAGACACCATGACGCAGGTCGCCGCAATGCTGTCGACAGGAAGTGACGCCATCGACGTAATGCGCACGAGCATTGGCGAGCAGGTGGCTACAATTTCCGCCGACCCCAACATAAAAACCACAACTGTACCGTCAGGCTCGCTCTTCCTGACACCGAGCAGCCTTGATGAGGATTCGCCGCTCGCCAAGCGCGAGGTCAGGCAGGCAATTTTCCATGCGGTCGACCGCGAGGCAATTTGCGATGCCCGCGGCTTCGGAGTCCTCAAGCCGTCGTATCAGATTTTCAACCCGCCTTATAAGGGAGCTATAGACGCCTATAACTACGGCGTATTCGAAGACCCGTATGATCCTGAAAAGGCCCGCGCCCTCCTCGCGGAGGCCGGATATCCCGATGGCTTCTCCACAGTCTTCCACGCCCCGGCGGCAATAGACAGGGATGCCGCTGTCGCCATTCAAAGTATGCTGGCCGATGTCGGAATCGATGTCGAGCTGCAATATCCCGAGGCGGGCGCCGCCACCGACCTGCGCATGAATGGCTGGGACGGCATTCTCGCAACCTCCATCGGCTCCATGACCAACACAACGAGCACTCTCCGCCTGACGCTCGACCCGTTCTACGACTACCTGCCCAGCGTCTGGCGTTCCGTGGACAACTATGAGGAGCTCTTTGTCGCCTCGCGAGAGACCCCGGTGCTCGAGGCGGAGCGTGTCGCGGCAATAGTCCAGCTCATGATGGACGAAATGGTCGCCATCCCCGTATACCAGACGGCCACAACATGCCTCATGAAAAACCACGTTCAGGATTCAGGCTTCGGAGACTACGGCCCGACAACGACCATCTGGCTGCCGTGGGACGCCTGGATAAGCAAATAATCAACGTATCTACATAAAATTTCCCCGAACACAGGAACCTGTGTTCGGGGATAAGCTTGTCAAAAAAGGTTTCCCCACGTCCTTTTCCGGGAAAATTCTTAACAAAAAACCTTTGCGGTAGCGTTATTCCACAAAATAGTCAAAATTTTTAAGTGTTGAAGATTTACCGTTCGTATTATATTATAGTGAAATAACTCATCGAATTTAATGACAAAATAGACTGGTGATTTCAAGTGAGGATATGAGTATGGATGCAAAAACGGCCAGAAGAAAAGATAAATATCAATTGCGATTACAAATCGAAAATGAAATGCGCTATTTCGGACGTCTTTCCATATTTAAAGCGTACTGCTTTAGCTTTTCTACGCACATACCACGCGCTTTTTACTCGGGGTCGGAACGAAAAAAGCTGCGTATGGCGGTAAAAGCAATTACAAATCTATTATCACCATATGATAAATCTTTTTATAGTAATGACGTCCTAGATTTAAGTGTCATCGAACAACCTTTATCTGAGGTTCTTGACGAGCTTTTGGAAATATCCCCGGATGCAAATTTACTTGTACGAATTACGATGGTAGTTCGTACCAAGCTGCCATCCGCCTATAAGATAATTCGCTGTATGACAGATAAATGGTACCATCATACATCAAAGCACCTATATGATGATGTATATGATGATAGGTATGAGAAAAAGGAGCAAGTAGAACTGGGGTCATTTATAATAAATCCGTGGGCTGCTTGGCCAACCCCTTAAAAGATTATACGGGGCGTCGGCGATTCCGGGATTCTTAATAGTCTGTCAAAGGACCTCATCTCCTCGTCCTTTTCAGAGAAAAGCCCTTATTTCAATCAGTATCTAGTATTAAATGCTTTCGGGGATTGTGCTTTCCCGAAGGCATTCTTTGCGAAGCTCGCAAGCCGAGCGCTTTCCCCGTCAAAAAACAAGTTGTTGACAGTCTGTCCCCGAACACAAATTATTGCGTTCGGGGAAATTTTTTATTTAAGCCCGTAGGTCGCGAACTCGCGCGGCCATGTGTTGCTGAAAGAATAGCGCGGGACAATCATGTTGAATTCCCTCGTAAGTATCTCATAGAGCTGAGGATAGCTTGTTATCTCCTCCTCAAAGACCTCTCCGTTCACCTTGCGGCGGAAGATTGTTCCATCCACGGCGATACTGCCCGTTTCGGTGCGCAGGCGGGTGACGCGGCGGTCGGACTTCTGCGTCTGCTCATTCGGTGCGATGAACTCGAGAACTGTGTGCGGGCGCAGATAGACCGTATAGAAATCCGATTCCGTGCCGTCATCAAGGTGCTTCACGAGCGTGATATCTCCAAATTGGCCGCCCTCATGCTTGCGTATTGAAAAGCGGTAACCGAGAATCTCCTGTATTTCGGGGTTGTCGATTTCGACCGGCCCCTCGGCGCAGCCCGCGCCGTATCCGACGTCGCAGAGATAGCGCACGCCGTCTATCGTGACGACCGTCGTGCGGTGACTCATCGGATTGTATACATT
>JGI994J12354_10001869_pt1 | contig 21102 bp, 12 predicted proteins | sample IntmicLarv3ML3BL_FD_12354 | JGI IMG/M metagenome (IMG submission 12354) | reverse complement strand
TCTTGACCATCGCCGCCGCTATCCTGGTTGCCGCCGTGACCAACTCCATCACCTTCGCCGTCTGTGCCGTTGAAATTAGTGGGTATTGTACCGCCGGCGCCTCCAAGCGCGGGCTGATGTCCCGACCCCAATTGGGTGAGGGCGCCGCCGCTTCCACCGCCACCGCCGCCGGCGACTAAAATCCTGTCCTCCAGTGTTCCGTCGGAGAGGCGAACGTCTGTCGCACCGCCGCCGCCGCCGCCGAAGTAGTTGTTGAACATATGCGCATACTCACTGCCGCCCTCGCCGCCGCCGTTAAAGCCGCCTGAAACTATGCTACCTTTTGAGCCGACAACGATTATAAGAACAGTACCTTCTTCAAAATACGAAATAGCACTTACTTCGCCGCCCGGTCCGCCGAGAGTGTAAGTATCCTCGCCGCCGTTCCATTCGTTTTTGGAGTCACCGCCGTCACCGCCCCACAGTTGGAAAGCGTAATAGCCGTCGTTTGGTATTTTAAATTCGTGGCTCTTGCCCGGCTTGAACGTGAAATGCTCTGCAATGGCAAGCTTTAGGGCATATGTATGCCGTTTTGCAAACTTAGCAGAGGAGATAGAAAATGTGAAAACCACGACAAGACAAACGGCAGTCAGAATTTTAAGTTTACTATAAGTCTTTTTCATTCTTCTACACTCCCTTCTGACTGATGTATATCAAGAAATAGCTCTGCATTTGTAATGTTTGTGTCAAGCCCGTCGGGTAGGATGAGTATTGTGAAATCAACGCTCTCCTTTGCGTCGACAGTGAACTCCGGGCTTTCAATCTCCGCGATTAAAACACGATATGTAACGCCGTCGCTTATGTGCGGAGTGCAGACTATATCAATCTCTCCGTTATTGCTGACGCTGAAATTCAGCTTTTTGCCGGCTATGTCGGACAGGAAAATGTACTCAAAGAAGTCAACGGAGGCGAACTCGTCGGGCATTGTGACCGATACGTCGAATTTTGCCACCGAGGCGGAATCCGTTAACGTAAACGATTTTGTGAATCTTGCGAATGTCACCTGCGTTAGCGTAAAAGACAGTACGAGAAGAAGCACAATTGAGAACGCTAAGACGGCTCTCGCGCGTTGAGGATGTGATTTAATTTTCTGTGTGGTTATTTGCTTTTTGTTTTTCATTAAGCTTATCTTCATTTATATCCCTCCTTATCCATTGAATCAGCAACACTAAGAGGAAAATACACACCGAAAGTACGATTCCAATGGGAGCGGTGACAGCCTCTATTACTCCGCCGACACCGGGGATAAGAAAGACGACCTTGCCTAATACTCTTTGCCCGGGAATCTCCTCGTCCGGGACGTTATTTGCGTCGCCCTGCGCGATGTACGCGCCGTCTGAAACCTCTATAATTCGGTGCGTGACTAAAGAGCCTTTCGGTGATACATAGGTCACTATATCGCCCTCACGGTAAGCGCCGCTACCCTTTATAATCAGAAAATCGTGTACGGAGATGGTCGGCTCCATACTTCCGCTTCCGATAATGGCGCAGAAATAGCCAGATTGAACGTTCGCGCCGCCCCGTATTGCGTTAAGTGACAGCAAAGTCGAGATGTTCAGCGATAAAACTAACAGTAAAACCGCGACTACCACTGCTGTGATGATTCTGCCAAAGGCGGAAAGAGCTTTCTTTTTCATACGATTCACCTCCCGTGTGGATTATTTTTGCTCTTGGAAAAGGCGGAGGCAAGCTTTCGCTGCCTCCACCTTTTTTGTTGCCGGATTGTGCAGCATTAGTCGACCTGTGCTGCTGTCATTTCGATTGTTATAGTTACCGTCGGAGTCGGGACTTCAGCCGCGGCGATTCCGACCGCTGTGTCCTTTACATTCTCTTCCGGCGAAACATCAAACGGCCAGGTCCAGTGAATGGTCTGCGTGCTGGAGTACGTTGCGTTTGCTGCGATAAGCTCGCTATCAAGAGCGGTGCTCAGAGCTGTCTGGAAGTCCGCTAGGCTTTTCCAATCCGTGCCGTTAAGGCTGAACAGCAGAGGCGCGTGGTCATTCCACTCCTCGGAATACTCAATCTTGATGTCCGCGAGAACCTTATAGGCGACCTCTGACGTGCCGGTTACGGCGAATGTATAGTTGCCGGTTGTGCCGGGCGCAATTATTTTTGTCTTTCCATCCTCAGCGACTACGTTTGTATAGGAATCTGAGAACAAATCAATGGTGTTCGGAAGATTAAGTCCGAACTTTGCAACGACAGCCTCGTCCGAGGTTGTGCTTGAGGTCACGTACTTTGCGAGCGTTCCAATCAACGCGCCGGTTGCCATTACTAAAACAAGCAGAAGCGCAATAAGTAATGTTTTTTTGTTTCTTTTAATTTCAGCCATAATATACCATCCTTTTATTATTTTTATTTACACAGTGTATTTCATGCGCATGAAATAAGTAGTGACAATGTTTTGCGGCGGAAGCCTTAGTGTTTATTTATTCCGCGAGTACAGTATACTGAAATCGGCGTACCTTGTCGGTGGTATTTAACACGGATTCTGATTGAAATAAAAAAATAAAGGTCTTGAGAGAAATCTCAAGACCTTTATGGTGGAAAGCGTTTAAATATAGAGCACGAACAGGCTTCGGTTTACCGGAAACTGTATGTTGATACGTGTAGTCTCAGTTTTTAATATCGGCTAAACGCGCTACACAACCAAAGGAAAGCCCAGCGTAGCGGGTTTCGTTTGGAAAGGAGGAACGACGAAGCGCAGGAGCGATGCTTTAATAAAAAAGCGTCGCGAACTCAGCGGAGTCCGCGACGACGTGGTTGCGGGGGCAGGATTTGAACCTACGACCTTCGGGTTATGAGCCCGACGAGCTACCGAACTGCTCCACCCCGCGTCATTTGTTGCTGTATAATAACATGATATAAAGCAAAAGTCAACCCATATATCCGCTATTCATAAAATATTAACACCAACTCCTGTTATACTTCTCAGGTTATAGTTTTTTTGCTTAGGTTCGATTAGTGTGACCAAGTTAAAATGCGCCGTTTTGAGGCTGAATTTTGGAAGGTAATTTTGGGGAGCGCTGCACTGTAGTACACTTGTGTACTACAGTGCTAAATTTATGTCGAAATTCTGCTATAATGCCGACAAGTGTACCAGTATTTGGACATTTTATATGTAATGTATCAAATAAATGGTGCCGCAAAAGATATATCAATTTCAAGGAGGTAAATAAGGTAAAGTGACTTTTACTTAGAGCGCCTTGTAAATTGTTTACAAATAAAATTACAGAAAAAAGCAAGAACAAGTAAAGGAGAAGATTTATGAAAACAAGTTTTAAACGTGAGACTGCAAGTACCATAAAAAGAGTATCTGCTCTGTTTTTGGCACTATGCATGCTTTTTGCGCTTGTTCCCAATCTGGGAATAACGGCAAAGGCGGAACAAGTTGTAGGAAGCTACATGAAGCCGAGCGGCGGGATGTCGCGCTTTGGCGCATGGTCGCCCGGAAGCTGGAGCGAGGGTCCTTTTGGTTCATCCACATATTATGACGGCTATGGCAACTACGACCATTGGGGCACCACCACTGACAGGAACACGCACATAGCAAACGGTCATTATGAACACGTGCTTTATACCAATAGCGGCACAGAGGCATTCCAGTCCGACCCTATTGATGTTAATGTTGTTCGCTGGGGAAGAACCTCAACTATTTCTGTACCGAACTCAGTGGCTACAGCATCAGGATATATGGCTTCCGGTCTGTCTTCTGCAACCAGTGTTATTGGCAAGTCGGCATCAGTAAGCTATAATTTCCAGCCCGGCGACAAGCTGGTTGCGGTTGCCGATATAACCGGTGTCTCGGTAAGCGTTGCATCGGGAACGAACCCTTCTACCGCTCGCTCATATGGGGCATCTTTCAGCTTTGATATAAAGCTTGTTGTAATGAACAGCAGTAATGCTATTGTTCATACATTCACCGCGCTGAGCACAACCGGCACTGTTGGACAGAGCGTCTCATCATCTGATGGATATCCAATATACGCTTCAAATGGTCCGAGTGCACTTATTGCATTTACCTACCCGAGTGAAATCCCGGCGTATGGTGCCGCGGCAGTTGGTCCTGTAATCAAGATTGACGGAACACCGGTCAACAATGATGTTATTGAGATGACAGTCGGTGACGATTGGTCTGATTTTGCGGCTGATCCGATGCGCTTCTGGAACGAGTATAATCTTGAGCCGTATTCTGGCGCGACGGATAAACTTTTCGACGTTTTCGGGGGTCCGTATACGTTGACACCGAGCGGAACATATGCGAACCCTGTTGATATTAAGCAGGTAATAAGTGTAAGTGCCGGTCCCGGCCTGTTAGTTGCGGGTAAAGTTACGCCCACCACAGGCACATACGCGATTACAATTACCGCAACGGACATTAATGATGGTCCTTTGTCGGCCGAAACAGTTAAAAGCACAACCACGACAAAGACATTAGTCGTACATGTTGTTGACCCGACAAAACAGGTTGATCAGCAAAAGGCGTCTGTTGGCGATGTTCTTACATATAAGATTCATTATAAGAATACAACCGCGTCTGCGCAGACAGTAACAATTAAGGATGTATTCCCGTCTGTTGTTACATATATTGCGGGAAGCGCGACCGTTAATGATGCGGCTCCCGCAGCAGGCGAGTTCGCTTACAGCGCAGGCACAGCAACATGGACAATAGATAATGTTGCGCCCGGTGCAAAGGGTTATGTAACGTGCGAAGTCCTCGTTGGGGAAGCGGCGCTCGGCACAAAGGTTGAAAATATTGCCGAAATTACAGTTGACAATGTTACGACCCCGACCGACCCCGCGGCGACGGACATCGGCGCAAAGATGTCTAAGGTCGAAAATGTTAAGCTCTTTGAGGGCGGCATTATTGAGTACACAATCGGTTATGAGATTCCCGCGACAATCGGCGGCGCGGCTGTAAACCCGAACGACAGCGTGACCTTTACGATTACGGATACGATTCCGACAAATACAACGCTTGTACCCACCAGCATCACTGGCGGCGGTACTGTAGCGGGCAACGTAATCACTTGGACAATTACGAAGACGGCGGCTGCGTCCCCTGTAGGTGGAACGGTCTCGTTTAAGGTGCAGGTTAATGATGGCGTAGCAGCCGGAACCGATATTAAGAACAAAGCTGCTATTACCATTGCTAATACCACGCAGAGCAAGACGCAGGGTCCGACAGATACAAATGAAGTAATCGATACAATCGACCAGAACATCAAGACGGTTGAGAATCCGCCTGTCGGTGGCTTTGCAGCCGGCGATGTTATTGATTATAAAATTGCATTTGTTAATACAAACACAACGAAGCCGTCGACAATCACCGTAACAGATATCATTCCGTCAGGAACGGCATATGTAAACGGTACGGCAAAAGCGTATGACAGCTCCAATACTGAGATTGGTACAGGAATACTCGCGGCAGGCAAGCTGACGTGGGAAATTCAGAATGTAGCGGCTCAGGATAGCGGCTATGTAACCTTCAGCGTTAAGGTTTTAGAGTCGGCTCTTGGTCAGGTCATCGAGAACCAGGGCGAATACAAGTTTATTGGCGATAACGACGAAAATATCACAGTCGTTACCAATAATAAAAAGGACGAAATCGGCGCGAAGATGTCGAAGATTCCGAACGTTAAGCTTTTCGAGGGCGGCATTATCGAGTACACAATCGGTTATGCACTTCCTGAGAAAATCGGCGGCGCAATTGTAGTTGACGGCGACGTTGTGACGTGGACAATCAAGGACACAATTCCGACGGATACAGTTCTTGTCCCCCTCAGTGTCACCAGTAGCGACTCAAGTGTCACAAATACGGTGGTTGGTAATGTAATCACCTGGACATTTACCAAGACCGCCAACCTTTCAGATTTAAGCGGCACAACTGGTACAGTCTCCTTCAAGGTGCAGGTCAATGATGGCGTAGCAGCCGGTACGCAGATTAAGAATAAGGCGACGTTCACAATTGATAACACAACACAGGGCACGACAGATACGGATGATACAAACGAAGTAATCGACGAAATCGACCCGAACATCAAGACATCTACGAATGTCCCCTCGGGTGGTTATGCAGCCGGTGATGTTATCGATTACAAAATCGACTTCATCAATAGCAATACAACAAAGACTGCAACGATTACCGTAACAGATATCGTTCCGAGCGGAACGACATATGTAAACGGTACGGCAAAGATTTATGACAGCACGAATACTGAGATTGGCACAGGTACAATCGCAGCAGGCAAGCTGACATGGGTAATTGACGATGTAGCGGCGCAGGATAGCGGTTATGTAACCTTTAGCGTAAAGGTTTCTGATGACGCTCTTGGTCACGTTATTGAGAACCAGGGCGAATACAAGTTTATTGGTGACAACGACGAAAACATCACGGTCGTCACCAACAAGAAAAAGGATGAAATCGGCGCAAAGATGTCCAAAGTCCCGAACATCAAACTGTTCGAGGGCGGCATCATCAAGTACACAATTGGCTATGCAATGCCTGAAATGATCGGCGGCGCACTTGTAGCTGATGGCGACGATGTGAAGTTCACAATCACAGACGCAATTCCGGGAAACACAACACTTATGCCCGGAACCATTGATGAGGGCGGCATTGAGACTGCCGGAGTAATCAAGTGGGAGTTCACATTTACAAATATCAGCTTGGCGAACCCGCCTTCCGGCAAGGTGTCGTTCGAAGTAAAGGTCAATGACGGTGTAGCAGCGGGCGTAGATATCAAGAACAAGGCTGTTATCACGGTAGAGAATACTACGCAGAATAAGACCGAGGGTCCGACAGATACAAACGAAGTAATTGATACGGTTGATCAGAATACAAAGACAGTTGCGCCTCCCCCTGTTGGCGGATTTACAGTTGGAGATATTATTGATTACACAATTCAATTTGCGAACACAAATGTAACAAACTCTGCAACTGTTACCATAACAGATATCATTCCGAATGGAACGGTGTATGTAACCGGCACAGCAAAGGCGTATGACAGCACCAATACTGAGATTGGTACAGGCACACTTGCGGCGGGCAAGCTGACGTGGGAAATTCAGAATGTAGCAGCTCAGGACAGCGGTTATGTGACCTTTAGCGTAAAGGTATTAGAATCTGCTCTTGGTACGGTTATCGAAAACCAGGGCGAATATAAGTTCATTGGCGACGATGGAAGTACAGTAACAACGGTTGTCACCAACAATAAAAAGGATGAAATCGGCGCGAAGATGTCGAAGATTCCGAATGTTAAGCTGTTCGAAGGCGGCGAAATCGAGTATACAATCGGTTATGCACTTCCTGAGAAAATCGGTGGCGCAATTGTAGCCGATGGCGATGTCGTGTCGTGGACAATTACTGATACGATTCCGACGAACACGGTACTTGTTCCAGGTAGTGTCGATAGCAGTGACCCGAGTGTCACAAGTACTGTGGTTGGTAATCTAATCACATGGACATTCACTGAGACGGTTGTCCTTGCAACTCCGACCTCCGGCACAGTATCCTTTAAGGTACGGGTCAATGATGGCGTACCGGCGGGTACGGACATTAAAAATAAGGCGACGTTCACGCTGGTAAATACCACGCAGGGCACGAACGATGGTCCGGATGACACAAACGAAGTAATCGATACGATTGACCAGAATACAAAGACAGTTGCACCTCCCCCTGTCGGTGGATTCACGGTTGGCGATATCATCGAGTATACGATTCAGTTTGAGAATACGAACGCAGTCAATGCAGCAACAGTTACTGTAACGGATAAGATTCCGGATGGAACAGCATATGTTGCAGGTACAGCAAAGGCATATGACAGCAGCAATACTGAGATTGGCACAGGTACACTCTCTGGTGGCGTGCTGAAATGGACCATCACCGGTGTAGCACCGCAGGATAGCGGATACGTAACCTTTGATGTAAAGGTATTAGAGTCTGCTCTTGGCACAGTCGTTGAGAACCAGGGCGAATTTAAGTTCATTGATGACGACGGTGTCGAAATCTCGGTCGTCACCAACAAGAAAAAAGACGAAATCGGTGCGAAGATGTCGAAGGTTGAGAACATTAAGCTGTTCGAAGGTGGCATCATCGAATACACAATCGGCTATGCACTTCCTGAGATGATTGGCGGTGCGCTTGTAGCCGACGGCGATAGTGTGACATGGACAATTACTGATACAATTCCGACGAATACGGTACTTGTTCCCGGTAGTATCGATAGCAGTGACCCGAGTGTCACTAATAGCGTGGTTGGTAATGTAATCACATGGACACTTACTGAGACGGTTGCACTTGCAACCCCGACCGCAGGCACAGTATCGTTTAAGGTAAAGGTTAATGATGGAGTCGTTCCGGGTACACAGATTAAGAACAAGGCAAATATCAAAATAGACAACAATAGCCAGGGCTCCACTGAGCAGGACGACACAAACGAAGTAATTGATGAAGTCGATCAGAATACAAAGACGGTTGAAAACCTGCCGGTAGGCGGCTTCAAGGCTGGCGACGTCATTGATTATAAGATTGAGTATGTAAACACATCAATCAATCCCTCGACGGTTACCATCACGGATATAATTCCTGAGGGAACAGTGTATGTCCAGGGTTCTGCAAAGGCATTTGACAGCACAAACACTGAAATTACTGGCTCCGCGGGCGCACTTACTGCGGGCACATTGAAGTGGGTCATCACCAATGTAGCGGCGCAGGACAGCGGATATGTAACATTTAGTGTTAAAGTTTCAGACTCTGCTCTTGGCACGACAATCAAGAATCAGGGCGAATACAAGTTCATTGGCGATAACGGAGAAACAATCACCGTTAAGACCAATGAGAAAAAAGATGATATCGGCGCAAAGATGTCAAAGGTCGAGAATACGAAGCTATTTGCCGGCGGCATCATCGAGTACACAATCGGCTATGCAGTTCCTGAGATGGTAGGCGGTGCACTTGTAGCTGACGGCAACGACATCGAGTTCACAATCACGGATCAGATTCCGGCGAACACGACACTTGTCCCGGGTAGCATCACAGATGGCGGTATAGAGACTGCAGGTGTTATCACATGGGTAGTCAACAAGACAGCCGATACTTCTGCGATTGTAAAGGGCACAGTATCGTTCAAGGTCCAGGTAAATGACAACATCGTGGCTGGCGTTGATATCAAGAACAAGGCTAACATCACGGTTGTAAATAACACGCAGGGTACAAACGAGCCTCCTGAAGACACGAACGAAGTAACTGATACGATTGATGACGACAACAAAGAGACAACGATTGTCGGCGGTGTGGATATTGGAGATATCATTCCGTACTTCATTGAGTTTGAAAACGAATTAACAACACAGGCAAAGGTAGTTATCACAGATGCAATCCCTGCAGGCACGGCATATGTGAACAACTCAGCAAAAGTCTTTAAGGCAGACGGTGTCACGCCTTGGGACAATGCAACAGACGGCGCATTTGCTGTCAGCTACAACGCCGCGCAGAAAACCATAACATGGACAAATGCCGCAGGCATTCTTCCGGGTACTGTTGGAAAGGTCTATTTCGAGGTTAAAGTAACGGCAGAAGCGCTGATGCAGGAAGTCGAGAACGAAGCCGTAATCAAAATTGGCACAGGTGCTGATGAGGTTACAATCACTTCTAACAAGGTAACCACAACGGTTGACCAAACGAAGGCTTCTGAAGTCATTGCAACGAACGGAGTTTTGGCTCCAAACGGAACGATACTATACACAGTTGGTTATGCGAACAACACAGCGGTTGATCAGAACGTCACCATCACCGACGCAATCCCTGCCGGCACGACATACGTTCCGGGTAGCATTACGGGTATCGGCGGCGACACATCTGCACTCGTTGGCGGCGTAGGAACCCTCACATGGACGATTCCGAATGTTGCTCCTGGTACAGGCGGCGTAGTATCTTTCCGCGTAAGAGTAGATGTTGCCTCCACACCGGGTACTGAGATTCGTAACCGCGCGATTGTAAATGTCGGCGGCACAATCTACAATTCGAATGAGACAGTTGATATTGTCACGCCGAAGGATTCCACAGTTACTCCGGATCCCGGCAACACAAGCGGAAACCTTGCAACAGGTGACCGAATTGACTACGTCATTGCATACGCAAACAGCGGCACAAAGAACGCAACTGTATTCATCGTCGACAATATCCCGACCGGTGCAGAGTTGATTGCAATTCCTGCCGGCGCAGTTGGATACGACGAAAATGACGCAGTAACAACCGTTGCAGACGAGGTTAAGAGACTCGAGTGGACAATCACACCTGTAGTACCGGGTCAGAGCGGAACAGTTAGATTTGCGGTAATCGTTACTGCAACCGGCGGTTCTATTAGAAACACCGGTACACTGACAATCGGTAACAGAGCACCTCAGGTGACGAACACCACAATTGATAGCTTCCCCGGTGGCGGAGGACCGGTTGGTCCCAACAATCCGGTTGAGCTGGACAAGGAAGACCACTGCGCATATATCATCGGTTATGGAGATAACACAGTACGTCCGAACAAGGACATCACACGTGCAGAAGTTGCAACAATCTTCTTCAGACTGTTGACTAAGGATAGCAGAGATGCTTATATGATCAAGACAAACGCGTACAGCGATGTAAGTGCAGATCAGTGGTACAACACGGCAATCTCGACGCTGGCGAATGCCGGAATCATCACGGGTTATCCCGATGGCACATTCCGTCCGAACGCCTCGATTACGAGAGCCGAGCTTGCAACGATGGCAGCACGCTTTGACGATCTTACGACCGGAACAGCAAGCTTCACCGATGTGACCACGAATCACTGGGCGTACTCATACATCATCAGCGCAGCAACAAAGGGCTGGGTAGTTGGATATCAGGATGGAACATTCCTCCCGGATAAGGCGATTACTCGTGCAGAGACCGTGACGTTAATCAACCGTGTCCTCGGACGCGATAAGCTGGATGCAAACAGCTTCATCAGCGGTATGATTACATGGCCGGACAACGTGGTAGGCGCGTGGTATTACGAAGCAATTCAAGAGGCAGGTAACGGCCACGAGTACACAGTTGCCGCAAACGGTAACGAGCGCTGGACGAAGCTCAACCCGCCGCGCGATTGGGCAGCGTTAGAGAACTAATTCCCTAATAATGAAACGCGGCATTGCCGCTAATCAAACAGGAAGCCGGATGGTAAAAACCATCCGGCTTCCTGCGTTTTATGTTTGTTTTCCGTGGTTACAAGTATACAAGTCTGAATTTTACAAGCCTAAAAGGGCAAAGCGGTGTGTGAGTGTGCGCAAAAGTGCGGTCAAAGTACGGATTTGAGATTCGAACTACATTTCACGCAATCGCTGGACGCAGAACTGAGCGCATATTTTCGGTTTTGCGCAGAGAAAATGTCGGGGACGTAAATCCCCGACATTTTTTTTAGCTTTATTTGATTAGTCCGCAGAGTAGTTTTTGCGCGACTGGATGTAGAGCTCTTCCTTGAATGCGGGTGTGTTAAAGTGCTGTGCATAGAAGTTGTAGAAGCTCGGCTTGCCCTTCTTGCAGAAGCGGTTAGCATAATCGCGGGCGATTTGACGCTGCTGCTCCTCAGGAAGTGCGGCAAATGCTGCACCGCGCTCCTCAGTGGAGCCGAGAGCCATAATATCATCCGGAATGTTTGTCGGCCAAGTTGCGATGAGAATCTTATCGCCGAAATCGTCGTAGATTTGCTCAACATCGTTCATCAGCTGCGGAGCCCAAGCATCCCAACCGGCGGCGATGTAGTTCGGAACCTGCTTGTAGTTGTTACCGCAGGAGTGAATCTCACAGAACTTACCCTCAGAGTGGAGGTAATCGGTGACGCGCTTCATGTGCGGAACAATCATTTCCTCCGCAACGGCGGGGGAGAAGAACGGAGCCTTCTGTGAACCCCAGTCATCGTGAATGAAGAACGCGTGAACATTCGGGAAGTACTTGACGACCTTCTTGAAGATTTCAAGATACAGATCGGTCAGCTTCGTGAAGAATTCCGTAACGTGCTCTTGGCAATCCTCATCAAAGATAGCCATGATAGCATTTTCAAAGTCCATGAAGGAGATAAGGCGCTCAAACCAACCGGTCTGGAACCACATCTGATTGAATTTTTCGGGCTTCAAGAAAGCCTCGTTAGCCTTAGAGGAGGATTCCCAATCCCAAGACTCGATATCGGGGAAAACGATTTTCTCTTTCCAGTCCTCAATCTCCTCAAGGAACGGCTTGCCCGGGCGAACCATCGAGCCTCCGACCTGAGCGATGTACTCCCACTCAATGCCGAACATGTCGGGAACGATTGCATGGTCCTCTGCCTGATAGAAGCCTGCGCCGTCAAAAACGAGCGCACGCGCAACGTTATCGGGGATAACTGCCGGTGAGAACATCTGCGCATCGGGTGTCGCTTGATACATCTGCCACCACGGCTTGCCGGTGAAAGCACCGACTGCGTTGTCATGCAGGCTAAGGGGATAGCTGAATGATTTCTGCGGACCCATGAAGCCCATTGTCTCGACTAATTCGAGCTCCTTAGAATCGAATTTACCTACTGCCATATGTGTTTTCCTCACTTTCGTTGTGTGGGGAACCAATGAACCGGGAAAGACCTCGGAACGGTTCCATAGTTGAATTCAATTATACTACAAACTTTCAGAAATTGGAACACCTTTTTTAACATTCGCGGTTTTTAACATAAAATGAGCAATTATTCGTAAAATGTTGATTATTTTTACGAAAAAATGCAAAAAACAAATCAAACGTCAAAGGATTTTCCTTTGACGTTTGATGAAAAATAGGCAGATATTTACTAGAAGCGGAATCCTACTTTATGACAATCAGAAGCTCGCCCGCTTTGACCGCCTGACCGACGTTAACGAGGACTTGGTCAATCGTACCGCTCATTCGTGCGGCGATGTTGATTTCCATCTTCATCGCTTCAACAACGGCGAGGACTTGATTTTCCTCAACAACATCGCCGACCTTGACGGAAAGCTTTGAAATCATACCGGGGATTGATGCGCCGACGTGACTCTTATCCTCCGGATCGGCAAGCGTGACGTGGTGTCCCGTGCCTTCAAGCGTCGGGTCGGGAACCGTGACCTCACGGCGCATACCGTTCAGCTCGAAGTTTACAACGCGCATACCGTCGTCCGTGACATCGCCGAGACCGACATATTTGATAAGAAGTGTCTTACCGTCCTCAATATCAATTTTCGTCGTCTCACCGACATCAAGACCGCTAAAGAACACGTGCGACGTGAGTCCCGTGACATAGCCGTACTCTTTTTCGTGTTTCCAGTACTCCTCAACGACCTTCGGATACGTGAACCACGAGATAATATCGCGGTTTGTCGGGTTTTCAATGTGCTGTTTAAGTACGCGATTTGCATCCTCAAAATCGACGGGAGGCAGCAGCTCGCCGGGGCGGCCGGTAATCGGCGTTTCACCCTTTAGAACGACCTTTTGCAGCTCCGGCGGGAAGCCCCAAGCGGGCTGACCCATCATACCCTTAAAGTAGCTGACAACAGAGTCCGGGAACGCAAGCGTTGCGCCCTTTTCGACTATATTCTCCGGCGTGAGGTTGTTCTGAACCATAAAGATTGCAAGGTCGCCGACCATCTTCGACGACGGCGTGACCTTAACAAGGTCGCCGAGCATATCGTTGACAGTCTTGTAAGCCTCCTTAACCTCGTCAAAGCGGTCGCCAAGACCGAGCGAAACAACCTGCGGCTGAAGATTCGTATACTGACCTCCGGGGATTTCGTAACGGTAAATCTCGGTCATCGGATTCGTCAATCCGGAGTCAAATTCGCTGTAACGCATACGGATATCAGACCAGTAATTGTCAAGCTCCTGCAAGCGGTCGAGATTAAAGCCCGTGTCGCGCTCTGTGCCGTGAAGCGCCGCAATGAGCGAGTTCATCGGCGGCTGTGACGTGAGCGACGAGACCGCAGGAACAGCTGTGTCAACGATATCAACGCCTGCCTCCGCCGCGAGCAGGTATGCGGCAATCTGATTACCTGACGTGTCGTGCGTGTGCAGGTGAATCGGCAGACCGACCTCATTTTTGAGCGTAGTGACGAGCTTCTTCGCGGCATACGGGCGCAGCAGACCGGACATATCCTTGATGGCAAGCGAGTGCGCGCCGCGGCGCTCAAGCTCTTTCGCCATATCAATGTAGTATTTCAGCGTGTACTTATCGCGGGATTCGTCCATAATGTCGCCGGTGTAGCAGATGGCGGCTTCAAGGAACTTGTTCTCTTTAAGAACCTCCTCCATCGCAATCTCCATACCGGGAATCCAGTTGAGCGAGTCAAATACGCGGAAAACGTCGATACCGCTACGCGCGCTCTCCTTAATGAACTCGCGGACGAGGTTGTCGGGATAGTTCGTATATCCGACCGTGTTGCTTCCGCGCAGAAGCATCTGGAACATGATATTCGGAATCTTCTTACGCAGGAGGTCAAGACGCTCCCACGGTGATTCGTGCAGGAATCGGTACGCAACGTCAAACGTCGCGCCGCCCCACATCTCAAGTGAGAAGCAGTCGGCAAGGATTTCGGACGCACCCTCAGCCGCGTCAATCATATCGCGTGAGCGCATGCGCGTCCCGAACAGAGACTGGTGCGCGTCGCGCATTGTCGTGTCAGAGACAAGCAGTTTTTTCTGCGAGAGAACCCAGTCGCGAACAGCCTCCGGACCTTTGCTGTCGAGCAGTTGCTTCAAGCCGTCCTTCGGGGGTGCGTTGCGCAGGGGATAACGCGGCTCCTCATAACGTGTGCGCTGGATATCAGGCGATTTGACTTGAATATTTGCGATATATCTCAAGATACGCGTCGCGCGGTCGCGCGAGCTTGTGAACTCGAAAAGTTCCGGCGTGTCGTCGATGAATTTCGTATGGCAATCGCCGGATAGAAAGACCGGATGGTGCAGAATGTTCGTGACAAACGGAATATTCGTCTTAACGCCGCGGATATGAAGCTCATTAATCGCGCGGGAGGCGCGTTTTGAAACGCCCTCGAACGTGTTGTCCCAGACGGTGACCTTAACAAGCAGAGAGTCATAATAGGGCGAAATCGTACTGCCGCTTGCGGCATTTCCGCCGTCAAGGCGGACACCGACACCGCCGCCGGAGCGATAGGAGGTAATCTTACCCGTGTCGGGTGCAAAATTGTTTGCGGGGTCCTCCGTCGTGACGCGGCACTGTACGGCAAAGCCGTGCATTTGCACATCATCCTGCGAGTTGAGTCCAATCATCGGGTGCGAGAGCGTATAACCCTCCGCAATCAGAACCTGCGCGCGGACGATATCAATACCCGTGACCTGCTCTGTAACCGTGTGCTCGACTTGGATACGCGGATTCATTTCGATAAAGTAGTGATTGCCTTCCTTATCGACAAGGAACTCAACCGTTCCGGCGTTGACATAGCCGACGGACTTCGCAATCTTAACCGCGTCATCGCAGAGCTGGTGGCGCGTAGCCTCCGACACGGAGAACGCCGGAGCGAACTCGACGACCTTCTGATAGCGGCGCTGGAGCGAGCAGTCACGCTCACCGAGGTGCATAACGTTACCATGCTCGTCGGCGAGGATTTGAATCTCAATATGCTTCGGATTTACGAGGAATTTTTCGATAAAGATATCGTCATTACCGAACGCTTTTTTCGCCTCACTCTTAACGAGGGCGAATTCGCGCTCGACCTCCTCCGGGGTGTCACAGCGGCGCATACCGCGCCCGCCACCGCCCGCCGCCGCCTTTAGAATGACGGGATAGCCGTAGCTGTTGGCTTTTTCAATCGCCTCTTCCGCGCCGGAAAGCGGAGTCTTATCGCCGGGGATAACCGGCACGCCGCAACCGATAGCGATAGCCTTTGCGCTGAGCTTATCGCCCATTTTCGCAAGGACATCACTCGGGGGACCGATGAATTTAATGCCCGCCGCCTCACAGGCGCGCGCAAAATCGGCGTTCTCAGACAGAAAGCCGTAGCCGGGGTGAATCGCGTCCACGTGCCGATGCTTTGCAAGGTCAATAATCGACGGAATGTCGAGATATGCGCCAAGCGGCGACTTGTTTTCGCCAATCAGATATGCCTCGTCCGCGACGGTGCGGAACAGACCGTAGGTATCCTCATTAGAATACATCGCGACAGTTCCGATACCGATATCGAAGCAGGCGCGAAAAATGCGAACCGCAATCTCACCACGATTCGCAGCAAGTACTTTTTTAAAATCAGGCATAATAGTCTCTCCTTTTTTTGGATTTTGCAAGAGGTGGTGTTCTGAGTTTCAAAAAAGTATATCACAAGTCGCTTTAAAATGCAATATCTGAAATAAAAATTATTTGAAATTTCATATTTGCATTTTTGTGAGTAATATATATAATGTATGTATAAATAGGAGCTCAAAATTCGATTGGAGATAAAAATGCGAATAATTGCCGTTGACTATGGCGACGTACGCACGGGAGTGGCGGTTTCGGACCTCACGGGCTCGATTGCGGGTGAGGTATTTGTGATTGAAGAGCGCGATGCCGCGCGCCTCGCCGCGCGCCTTGTGGCGGAGGTGCAGGAGCGCGGAGGCGAGACGCTCGTGCTCGGCTACCCGAAGAATATGGACGGGACGCTCGGCGTTCGCGCCGAAAAATCCGAGGCTCTGGCAGAGCTTTTACGTGCGGCGGGAGTTGCAGTAGTCCTATGGGATGAGCGCCGAACAACGGTTGCGGCGCACAATATTTTATCGGCGAACAACAAGCGCGGCAAAAAGCGCAAGCAAATTGTGGACGCTGTCGCCGCGACATTAATACTGGAAGGATATTTAGCAACGCTATGAGCCATGAAGAGTATATGCAGCTCGCGCTAAATCTTGCGCGCGAGGCGTCGGCGGTTGGCGAGGTTCCCGTCGGTTGTGTCATTGTCAGTGCCGAGGGTGCGGTTATCGGGCAGGGTAAAAACGCCACGATTGCAGAGAATACCGCCGCGGCGCACGCTGAAATCGCCGCAATCCAGAGTGCGGGGGACAAAATCGACGATTGGCGGCTTGACGGGTGTACGATGTACGTGACGTTAGAGCCCTGCGCGATGTGTGCCGGTGCGATAATCAACTCGCGTATTTCGCGGGTGTTTTACGGAGCGCGCGAGCCTCAGCTTGGCGCGTGCGGAAGCGTTGTGAACTTGTTTATGGAGTATCCGAATCGCGCGGAAATCACAGGCGGAGTTTGCGAGGCCGAGTGCGCGGCAGTGCTTGAGCAATTCTTCAAAAACGTGCGGCTAAGGGATTAAGGGAATCCCGAAAATGCAAAAAATACCTGCTGAAAAGCATTGCTTTTCAGCAGGTATCGTTTGTTTTCTACGCCATCGGTTTTCCGTTGCCGTCAAACAGCGGCAGGGGAGCGAGATACGTCACATCGGGTTTTCCAATCGAATCACCCTCCGCAAGAATCGCCATCTTGCCGACGATGTTGCCGCCCGCCTGATTGACGAGTTGCTCGACAGCATACAGAGACTCGCCTGTAGACACGACATCGTCAACAATCAAAATCCGCTTTCCGCGGATTTTTTTAGCGTCCGCACCGTCCATATAGAGCTTTTGCGAGCCCTCGGTCGTGATTGAGCGCACATCAACCTCAAAAACACCGTCCATGTACAGCTTTTTCGCCTTTCGGACGAGGAAATAGTCGTTGTGTCCGGACTGCTTCGCCATCTCGTGAATCAGCGGGATTGACTTCGCCTCCGGCGCAATGATGTAATCGAACTCCGGCGCGCGCTCTAGCAGGGCACGGGCGCACTCAACGGTCAGCTCGACATCGCCGAACAGGACAAATGCGGCGATATAAAGCGTGTCGTTGACCTTGCAAAGCGGAAGTTCGCGGCGGAGCCCCGCAACATCAATACCGTATGTCATATATAAAACACATCCTTATTTATAATCGAAAACATTCTATAATCACCACGCCGGAATGTCAAGCAAATTTGCGACGGACACATTTTTCCCGACAAGCGACGCCGACAGAGCCTCGCGCCGCAGGGTCTCAGCGGCGATATCGGCGATATCCTGTATCGTGACCGCCTCAAATTTTGCGATTGCCTCGTCCGGAGTCGTGAGCTTTCCATAGGACAGCTCGTTGTTGCCCGCCCGAGCCATACGCGAGGACGAGGACTCAAGCGACATTAAAATGCTTGCGGAGACAAGCTCGCGCTCGCGTTGGAGCTCCGCCTCGGTGATTCCGTCGTTGAGGAGTTGGCGGATGACCTCGACAATGGTTTCAAGCATTTTCTCCTGCGATTCAGGATTTGTCGCCGTGGCGATTGTCAAAAGTCCTGTGTCCGAGAAGCTCGACACCTGCGAATAAATGCTGTAGCACAGACCGCGGCGCTCGCGAACCTCCTGAAACAGGCGCGACGAGACACCCGCGCCAAGAATATCGGACAGCATTACCATCGCATAGCGGCGCGGGTCGTGCATTCCGACGCTGGGCAGCGCAAGCACAAGGTGCGATTGCTCGATATCCTTAGTAGTTGCAACGAATTGCGGAGCGTACAGCGCATTATCGAATCCGGCGGCAGAGCCGGCAGGGAACTGCGAAAACACATCGCAAACGCCGTGAAGGTCCGTATCAGAAAAATTCCCCGCGAGCGAGATGACCATCGAATCCCCGACGTAACTCCGGCGCATAAAGTCAAGCAGTGTGCGGCTGTCAAGCCCCTCAAGCGACTCGTGCGTTCCGAGAATACTGCGCCCGAGCGAACTGTTGCTGTAAACCGCGCCGAAGAGCCGCTCTGAGGCGACGTTTTCGGGCGAATCCTCATACATATCGATTTCCTCGTGAATGACGTGGCGCTCCGAATCGACATCCGAATCGGCGATTGAGGAATTGAGCGTCATATCGCCCAAAACCTCCGCAAATTCGGACAAGCGGCTGTCAACGACCTTGCCGTGGAAGCACGTCAGATGATTCGAGGTATACGCGTTGACGTTGCCGCCCGCAGAGTCGATGAACTGCGCGAGTTGCTCCGCCGAGCGCGTGGAGGTGCCTTTGAACGCCATATGCTCAATGAAATGCGACGCGCCGGAGAGCTCCGCGCTCTCGTGGCGGCAGCCGACACCGACGAAAACGCCGAGCGATGCCGTCCGCACAGCCTGCATTTTATCGGCAACGACGCGAACTCCGTTTGGAAGAATGATTTTTTCGTACATATTTATACTCCGTTTCGATGGGGATACTTTATATTTGCGTGTGTATCAGGGGAGGGCGCTTATAAAATCACCTTTTCGTAGAGGCAAAATAAATCCAAGCCGAATTCTGAAAGCCCTATATCAACTTTATCGATGAATTGGTATCCGCTTTTTTCATAGGCGTTTATCGCCGGCAGATTTTTCTCATAAACGTCGAGGCGTATGGACTTGATATTTTGCAATTTTGCCTGCGTTTCCGCGAATTGCAGCAGAGCACTGCCAACACCTTGCCGGATAAAATCGGGGTGAGCGGCAAGTATATGAATGACGAAAATCTCGTTGTCGTCAGCGCAAATCAGCCAGTTTTCGTTTTCCGGCTCCGGCTCATGCGTTAACGCCACAGAGCCAACCATTTTCGCTCCGATTTCAGCAATATACAGTGTGCCGCTCTCGTAAAAATGCAGAGCGTCTTCTTTTGTCGGATAGCCGCCTTTTCGCCAACCGGGGTAGTTGATGTGCTGTTCTAAGTAGTCGTTGAGGTCGTCATACAACTGCGCCAGCGTGTCAATATCGTTGTAATTGGCTTTTCGGATGTTTATGTTCACTATGTCACCTCTTGGTAATTTTGCATTAGCTGTATTATAGGAAATTTTTTACATATCTAATTTCTGTCAGCTCTTTTCCCGCGATATTAATGAGCTTGGAATCGCCGTTTTTGTGAAAGTCCTGCTTTTCATAGAATTTCTGAGCGCGGACATTTTCTTCTAAAACCCACAAGTAAATGTTTTTATATCCCTTCACCAGAAGCGCATTTATGGCGCAGTTGAATAGAGGCTCTGCGTAGCCTTGTCCGAAATATTCGGGCAGCAGATAAATAGAAATTATCTCGCCGTAATCCGGCATTTTTTCATCTCTCGCGGCGCAAATCGAAGATGTGCCGATGTATTTTCCGTCTTCAAGAACGAGGAAAGAATCATACTTGCTTTCGGACAATAGCGTAGCCCAGCGAGCGCCGGTTAAATCATCTAAGTAGTCTTGCGGAACAATTCCGTGATAAGTGATTTTCCAGCTTTGGGCATATATATTTCCGATGGCATCGAAATCATCGGCTTTTGTAACTTTTCGTATGTTCATAAAAATCCTTTTACAATGTGTTTTCAAAACAAATTTTAATTTATCCGGCTATGCGTACACGAACTGCGCCACCCGTATGTCAAGCACAAGACATAAAATAAACAGACTGGTAAAGCGCATAAAATGCTTATACTATAAACTTTTATTACATACCTAATTTTGCCTTTAATTTTCTAAACAAAAAATATATGTACGACACTTTCGTAAATCCTGCCGATATTGCGGTTTTTTGCGAGGCGATATTATTAATATCTGTTATCCAAAGCATTTCTTTTTCTTCCTGCATATTAAAAATATATTCGCACAAGGCAACCACATTTGAAACTGAATAGCCTTTTTTTCTGTAATCCTCATGCGTTTTCGTGCTTATATCTATAATCTTATCAGAAACTCTGTTTGCATGATGTCCGGCGCTTGCGCAGGATATTATTTTATTATCAATTATTGTTGCATAACAATAATTAGGATAATACCAGCCTAACGTATTCTTAATATCATAGTCATATTCTTCAAAATCTTTTCTAAATAATAACCTTGCATTATCCTGTTTTTTATGCAAACACAAATTATCTTTATTTATTACATAACACATTTTTTTAACCATAAGCCAACTCGCAAAATATAAATTTTCTGTTTCCACGACCGCGCCATGCTTGCATGGCGTCCGCCACTCCCACGCCACAAACAAAACCAACGGCGGACGGTAGACCGCCCGCCGTTGAATCAGCATTGGA
>JGI994J12354_10001868_pt1 | contig 21115 bp, 13 predicted proteins | sample IntmicLarv3ML3BL_FD_12354 | JGI IMG/M metagenome (IMG submission 12354) | reverse complement strand
TTTTCGCGTAAGCGCTCCCGAGAAGCTTCTCATTTGTTCCGGCGATATGTGGACGCCCGGGGACAATTATCAAAAGAAACTGTTTAAAAAGTTTCAATGGGATAAACCCGGCGACTCATTATTCGATGAGCAAGTCAAACAACATAAGGCAATGCTTTTAGGCGCAATTGTTGATTCGGCCACTCAAAGCGCTAAAGACTTGATCATAAAACTCAATAACGAATTATCAATTGAAATCTTTGCGGATACGCTTGTCCCCGAGCATGAGGTTTATCGACTTTTGCATTATCATGATTGGGAGAGCCATTATGTTGTAGAAACTTAACCGTTTTAAGGCAGTTCGGGCGACCACACCGGTTCGCCCCTACGGGCGATGATGAGGTTTAGATAGGCGATTCACTGGTGCGGGCGATCACTGATCGCCCCTACGGATGCAAGCAAAGAATATCGAGCGACCCTTTGGAGTGAGAAAATATGGGCTCCCGAGATTAGTTTTTAGATAATACAACACCGCCCGCCTGAGTTTCAGGCGGGCGCTGTTTGGTTTTTGGATTAGAGTCCCGGGAACAGGGGGTTGGTTCCGGTGACCTCGATGCTTGTGTCGCGGTAGCGGCGCATACCGGTGCCGGCGGGGATGAGTTTGCCGATGATGACGTTTTCTTTCAGGCCCACCAGCGGATCGACCTTGCCCTTGATGGCGGCTTCGGTCAGCACGCGGGTGGTCTCCTGGAAGGAGGCCGCCGACAAGAAAGATTCCGTGGCCAGCGCGGCCTTGGTAATGCCCAGCAGAACCCGCTTGGCGATGGCTGGTTGCAGGCCTTGCTCCATGGCGCGCAGGTTTTCGTTCTCGAACTGGATGGTATCGACCAGCTCGCCCGGCAGCAACGTGGTGCCGCCCGCGTCCTCGATGCGCACCTTGCGCATCATCTGGCGGACGATGATCTCCAAGTGCTTGTCGCCGACCGTGACCGAGGCGTGGCGGCGGTAAACCATCTGAACCTCGGACAGCAAGTAGGCTTGCACGCCCTTGAGGCCGCGAATTTGCAGGATGTCGTGGGGGTTGATGGAGCCCGCGGTCAGCGAGTCGCCGGCCTCGACGGTCTGGCCGTCGGTCACCAGCAGGTGAGCACCGTAGGGGATGGCGTAGATCTTGACGCCGTCCTCGTCGTTGGAAACCTCGACCTCGATCTTCTTTTTGTTGGAGTTGACACGCACGGTGCCGGGGATCTCGCAGATAACCGCTTGGCCCTTGGGCTTGCGGGCTTCGAAGAGCTCCTCAACGCGGGGCAAACCCGCCGTGATGTCGGTGGTGGTGGCGACGCCGCCGGTGTGGAAGGTACGCATAGTCAGCTGGGTACCCGGCTCACCGATGGACTGAGCGGCCATGATGCCCACGGCCTCGCCGATGTCGGCGGGACGGCCATGGGTCAGGTTGGCACCGTAGCACTTGGCGCAAACGCCGCTCTGGGCGCGGCAGGTCAGCACCGTGCGGATGACGGCGGACTTGATGCCCGCGGCGACAACCGCCTTGGCCTGATCCATGGTGATCATTTCGTTCTCGCGCAGCAACAGCTCGCCTGTGGTCGGGTGGGCCAGATCCTCGGCGGCAACGCGGCCAACCAAGCGATCTTCCAGCGACTCGATGACCTCATCGCCGACCGCGATGGCCTCGACCGCCATACCGCGAACCCGCTCACCGGCGGTGGCAAAGCAATCATCCTCGCGGATGATGACGTCTTGCGAGACGTCGACCATGCGGCGGGTCAGGTAACCCGAGTCAGCGGTACGCAAAGCCGTATCGGCCAAGCCCTTGCGGGCACCGTGGGAGGAGATGAAGTATTCCAGGATGGTCAGGCCCTCGCGGTAGTTGGCGCGAATGGGCAATTCGATGACCTTACCCGTCGGGTCAGAGACCATACCACGCATGGCGGCCAACTGGGCCAACTGGGCCGTCGAACCACGGGCACCCGAGTTGGACATCATGTAGACGGGGTTGAACTCGTCCAAGCCCTCTTGCATGGCCTTGGTCACGGCGGCAGTGGTGGACTGCCATGTATCGACGACCTTGCGGTAACGTTCCTCGTCAGAGATCAGGCCGCGGCGGAACTGAGCTTGGATCTTTTCGACCGATTGCTCGGCGGCAGCGACCATTTCCTTCTTTTGCTCGGGAATGGTCAGGTCGGCGACCGACACCGTGACGGCACCCTTGGTGGAATAGCGGAAGCCCAAGGACTTGATGCCGTCGAGCAGTAACACGGTCTTGGCGTTGCCGAACTTGCGGTAGCAACGCTCGATCAGCGCCAGCAGGCCCTTGCGGTCCATGATGAAATCGATCTCGGGGCGCAGACACTCCTGGGGATCGTCGCGGTCGACATAGCCGATGTCCTGGGGGATGGCTTCGTTATACAGCACGCGACCGGCCGTCGTCTTGTAGGTGCGCTGGACGGTCTTGCCCTGGAACTCGCCAGTGAAGCGAATGTCAACCAAGCTTTGCAGGGCCAGCGTGCCCGTTTGATAGGCCATGATAGCCTCTTGGGGGTTGGAGAAGGCCTTGCCGCGGTCTTCCTCGCGATCGCGCACGATGGTCATGTAGTAGGCACCGATAACCATGTCCTGCGAGGGGCCGACGACAGGCTTGCCGTCGGAGGGCTTGAGGATGTTGTTGACCGACAGCATCAGGAAGCGAGCCTCGGCCTGGGCCTCGATGGACAGCGGCACGTGGACGGCCATTTGGTCGCCGTCGAAGTCGGCGTTGTAGGCCGTACAAACCAGGGGGTGCAACTTCAGGGCGCGGCCCTCGACCAGCACGGGCTCGAAGGCTTGGATGCCCAAGCGGTGAAGGGTAGGCGCGCGGTTGAGCAGAACGGGGTGTTCCTTAATGACCTCTTCGAGCACGTCCCAAACAACGGGGGCCAGCCGCTCGATCATGCGCTTGGCACCCTTGATATTCGGGGCCATGGTCTCCTGCACCAGGCGCTTCATGACGAAGGGCTTGAACAGCTCCAGCGCCATCTCCTTGGGCAAGCCGCATTGCCAAAATTTTAGCTCGGGGCCAACGACGATAACCGAACGGCCCGAGTAGTCGACACGCTTGCCCAGCAGGTTTTGGCGGAAACGGCCTTGCTTGCCGCGCAGCATGTCCGAAAGCGATTTTAAGGGGCGGTTGCCGGGGCCCGTAACGGGGCGACCGCGGCGGCCGTTGTCGATCAAAGCATCGACGGCCTCCTGCAACATGCGCTTTTCGTTGCGCACGATGATGTCAGGCGCGCCCAGGTCCAGCAGGCGCAGCAGGCGGTTGTTGCGGTTGATGACGCGGCGGTAGAGGTCATTCAGATCCGAAGTGGCGAAACGGCCACCATCCAACTGCACCATGGGGCGAATTTCCGGAGGGATGACGGGAATGACGTCCATGATCATCCACTCGGGGCGGTTGCCCGACTTGCGCAGGGACTCGGCGACTTCCAGCCGCTTGGTGATGCGGATTTTCTTTTGGCCCGTAGCCGTAGTCAACGCCTCGCGCAGTTCGATGCACATGGCGTCCAAGTCGATCTGCATGAGCAGTTCCTTGACGGCCTCGGCACCCATACCGGCGCGGAAGCGGCCCTCGTGCTGATCCATCAGGTCGCGGTATTCCTTGTCGGTCAGCAGGTCCATCTTTTTGTAGCCGGTTTCGCCGGGGTCGAGCATGATATAGCTGGCGAAATACAGCACGCGCTCGAGCGAGCGGGGGGGCAGATCCAGGATCAGGCCCATGCGGCTGGGGATGCCCTTGAAATACCAGATGTGCGACACGGGAGCCGCCAGCTGGATGTGGCCCATGCGCTCACGGCGCACCTTTTGACGGGTGACCTCGACACCGCACTTGTCGCAGATGATGCCGCGATTGCGCATGCGTTTGTACTTGCCGCAGTGGCACTCCCAATCCTTGGTGGGCCCAAAGATGCGCTCGCAGAACAAGCCATCGCGCTCGGGCTTGAGCGTGCGGTAGTTGATGGTCTCGGGCTTTTTCACCTCGCCATAGGACCATTCCAGAATGGTCTCGGGCGAGGCCAAGGTAATTTGGATCGCGTCAAAGGTGCTCATCTCAACCATGTGCGTCTCTCTCCTCTTCGGTCATGCGGGGGTTGCTCTATTCACGCGCGGCTCCCACTTCCGGGCGGCGCGGCTAGATGAAGCTTACAGCGACAGTTCCATGCTGTCTTCTTCGTCCTCGTCCAGGTCATCCAGCGACAAGCCACCCAGCGACAGGCCGTCCAGATCGTCGAGCTGGGTGATGGCGGTGAGCATCTCGTCCTCTTCCAGCGACTTGCCCTCCAACAGGGGAGCGTAGCGGCCGTCGTCGCCCGAGATGGCATCCAGATCGACTTGTCCCGCCGACTCGGACAGCACGCGCACGTCCAGCCCCAGCGATTGCAGTTCCTTAATCAGCACCTTGAAGCTCTCGGGCACACCGGGCTGCGGGATGTTGTCGCCCTTGACGATGGCTTCGTAAGTCTTGATGCGACCGGCGATGTCGTCGGACTTGACAGTCAAAATCTCTTGCAGGGTGTGCGCCGCGCCGTAGGCCTCCAGGGCCCAAACTTCCATCTCGCCGAAGCGCTGGCCNCCAAACTGGGCCTTGCCGCCCAAGGGTTGTTGGGTGACCAAGCTGTAGGGGCCGATGGCGCGGGCGTGGATCTTATCGTCGACCAANTGGTGGAGCTTCATCATGTACATGACGCCGACGGTGACGCGGTTCTCGAACTCCTCGCCCGAGCGGCCATCGTACAGTTGCAGTTTGCCGTCCTCGGGGAAGCCGTTTTCGCCCAGCAGTTGGCGGATGTCGCTCTCGTGGCAGCCGTCGAAGACAGGCGTAGCGACCTTCCAGCCCAGCGCGCGGGCGACCAAGCCCAAGTGGACCTCCAACACCTGACCGACGTTCATACGTGAGGGAACGCCCATGGGGTTGAGCACGATGTCGATGGGGGTACCATCGGCCATGTACGGCATGTCTTCCTGGGGCAGGATGCGGGCGATAACGCCCTTGTTGCCGTGGCGTCCCGCCATCTTATCGCCGACCGAGATCTTACGCTTTTGGGCAATCGAGACGCGAACCATGGCGTTGGCCCCGGCTGACAGTTCGTCGCGGTTTTCGCGGGTGAACATGCGCACGTCGACGACGACGCCGCCCTCACCGTTGGGCACCCGCAGGGACATATCGCGAACCTCGCGGGCCTTTTCGCCAAAGATGGCACGCAGCAGCCGCTCTTCCGCCGTCAGCTCGGTTTCGCCCTTGGGCGTGACCTTACCGACCAGAATGTCTCCGGCGCGAACTTCGGCGCCGATGCGCACGATGCCGCGCTCATCCAGGTCGCGCAGGCCGTCGCCGACGTTGGGGATGTCGCGGGTGATTTCCTCGGGCCCGAGCTTGGTATCGCGGGCCTCGCACTCGTATTCTTCGATGTGGATAGAGGTGAAGACGTCTTCTTTGATCAAGCGCTCATTGAGCAGGATGGCATCCTCGAAGTTGTAGCCCTCCCACACCATGAAGGCGACCAGCACGTTGCGGCCCAGCGAAATCTCACCTTGATCGGTCGAGGGACCGTCGGCAACGGGATCGGCCTTCTTGACCTTTTGCCCGGCTTGCACCAAGGGGCGTTGGTTGATGCAGGTGCCTTGGTTGGAGCGATCAAACTTGCGCAGTTTAAGCTCGTGACGGGTGCCGGAATCGCCCCGCAGGGTGATCAGGGTGCCCGTGACCTTTTCGATGACGCCGTCCTCGGGGGCCAAGATGACCACGCCGGAATCCTGCGCGGCCTTGTATTCCATGCCCGTGCCGATGTAAGGGGCCTCGGGGATCAACAGCGGCACGCCTTGGCGTTGCATGTTGGCGCCCATCAGAGCACGCGAGGGGTCGTCGTTCTCCAGGAAGGGGATCATGCCCGTCGCCAGGCTGACCAACTGCTTGGGCGAGACGTCCATCAAATCGACGCGGTCGGCAGACACCTCGGTGATGTCGTCGCCGATGCGCACCATGACGCGATCGGTGGCAAAGGCACCCTTAGCATCCAACGGCTCGTTGGCCTGGGCGATGACGTTGCCCTCTTCCTCATCGGCGGTCAGGTAGACGACCTTGTTGGTCACGACCTTCTTGGCCTTATCGATCAGGCGATAGGGAGCCTCGATGAAGCCGTATTCATTGACGCGAGCGTAAATGGCCAGCGAGCCGATCAGGCCGATGTTGGGGCCTTCGGGCGTCTCGATGGGGCAGATACGACCGTAGTGCGAGTGGTGAACGTCGCGCACTTCGAAACTGGCGCGGTCGCGGTTGAGCCCACCGGGGCCCAGAGCCGACAGGCGGCGCTTGTGGGTCAACTCGGCCAGCGGGTTGGGATGATCCATGAACTGGGACAGCTGGGACGAACCAAAGAACTCCTTGATCGCCGCCGTCACGGGGCGGATGTTGATCAGATCGGAGGGTTTGATGGTCTCCATCTCCTGGATGGCCATGCGCTCCTTGACGACGCGCTCCAAGCGGGTCAGGCCGATGCGGATTTGATTCTGCAACAGCTCGCCGACGCTGCGAAGGCGACGGTTGCCCAGGTGGTCGATGTCGTCGGTATGTCCCAGGCCCAGGTTGAGGCCGAAGTGGTAGTTAGCCGCCGCCAGGATGTCGGCGGTCAGGATGTATTTGGGGCTGAGGTTGGAGAGGTTGGCCATCAGGTTGGTCTCCAACAGTTCCAGGTCGCCTCCCGAATCCTTGATGACGCGTTGCAGGGTCTCCAGGTGCACCAACTCGGGCAGTTTGGCGCTCAGGTCCTCGGGCAGCCAAGCCGAAGGAGCGACAAAACCGTTGCCGATGGCCTTGAAGGTGCGGTCCTCGTCAAACTTGAGCCACACGGCGTTGATACCGGCGTTTTGGATGGCCAGGGCCTGCTCAGGAGTAATGACCTCACCGGCCTTGACGATGGTTTTTTTGGTGCGGGGATCGGTGATCTTGTCCTGAGCCATCTGCCCGGCAATGCGGTTGGACAGCGCCAGTTTGCGGTTGAACTTGTAGCGGCCCACGCGCGCCAGATCATAGCGCTTGGGGTCAAAGAACAGCGTGTGCAACAGCGAGCGGGCCGACTCAACCGTCGGGGGCTCACCGGGGCGCAGGCGCTTGTAAACCTCAATCAGGCCGTCGCCCTCTTCCTTGGCGTCGTCCTTGGCCATGGTGGCGTGCAGCATTTCACTCTCGCCAAAGAAATCGATCAGCTGGCCGTCGGTGCCCAGGCCCAAGGCACGCAGCAAGGCCGTCAAAGGCAGCTTGCGGGTGCGATCGACGCGGACAAAGGCGCAGTCATTGGCATCGGCCTCAAACTCCAGCCAGGCGCCGCGGTTGGGGATGACCTGTGCCGAATACAGCAGTTTGCCCGACTTGTCGCGCTCGGAGGAGAAATAGACGCCGGGGCTGCGCATGAGCTGGCTGACGATGACGCGCTCGGCACCATTGATGATGAAGGAACCCTCGGGCGTCATCATGGGGAAGTCGCCCATGAAGACCTCTTGCTCTTCCTTCTTTTCACCCGTGGAACAATTGACCAACTGCACGCGCACACGCATGGGCACAGCATAGGTCATGTCACGATCGCGGCATTGCTCGACCGTATACTTGGGTTTGCCATCTAAGTTATAGTCCAACAGGCACAACTGCCAGTTCTCGGAATAATCCGTGATGGGCGAGATGTCGTCAAAAACTTCCTTGAGGTCTTGCTTGATAAATTGTTCAAAACTGTGCCTCTGCACCTGCACGAGGTTGGGCATCTGCAACACTTCCTCGATGCGCGAAAAGCTTTTGCGCGTCACCAAGCCGTTTTTGACATCATGCATTCTGCTCTCTCCTAAATCCTTCTGTTGACCTTGCGAATTGCCACGCCTTTTTGACTGCCGGGCACCCAAAAATCCACGCAAAGGGCGACGGCACGATTACCCCCAACGCGGCACTCACTTGCGCGTAGGGGCATTTTTCAATTCTACACCATTGTTTTTCCCGCTGTCAATCCCTTTTCGGGTATTTTTTCAGGATTTTTCGATAATTTTCTCTCACGGGGGCTTCGCGGCAGTTTTGGGGATCATTCCGGCATGGGGGTCGGCACCGGGATCGGCGTGGGCGCACCGATGGGCGCCCGGTCGTCCGGGGCCGGCGTCGCGCCGTCGGGCAAGGGCGTCGCGGGGGCTTGCGCAGGCGCTTGGGTGGGCACAACCGGGGCGAACTCACCGCCGGTGATAGCCGCTTCCATCTTGGTAAACCAATCACACAACTGGACGATGTTGGGCTCCCCTGTCGCGAATAACTCTGCCAGCATGAGGTAGACTTGGTTCGCCTGATGCTCGGTCAACAACACGTCCATGCGCCCGGAAACCTTCTCCGTAAACTTTGTGTTGCCGCGCATGAGGGGATAGTAATCCCCGCGAATGCGGTTGAGCCGGCGCACGGCGTCGGGCAGATTCGCGTAATCGTTTTGGGTGAAGGCGGCGATGACGGGTTGCAGGGGTTCCTGCACGCGGTTCTCGACAATACGGGGGAAGGTCAAGGCTTGCCAGGTTGTCAGGCTAGCCAGCAAGGCCGCCGCAACACCCAGCCATTTGGCGCTGATACGCAGTTTGGCGCACAAGACCAGGAACAAGGCCAGGCTCAGCCCCACGCCACCGCCGAATACCCAGGCCATCCAGCGGGTGCCGCCCAAACCGCTGCCCGCCATGCCCAACAAGATGCCAACCACAAACACGCCCGCGCCGATAACGCCGATCCACAGGGGTTCGGGTGGTGCTTTGACGACATATTTTTCGGTGTTGGGCCGACACACCAGCCAGACCAGCACGCCGCAAAGCGCCCCCATGAGAGGATAAACGACGATGGCCGGCACGCAAAAGGCCTTCCACAACACAATAAAACCAAGTAACGGCAGCCCGGCCACGGCGGCTACGGCGGTGATGCGGGACTTGAAGGCTTTGATGCGTTCGATGATGGTAGACATAATGGCTCCTCCTTGCAAGTTGAATGAAATCAAGATGATTGAGATTGCAGGGCGGAGCCCGCAATAACGGTTTAACTGGGTTAGATAGAGAGATTGACAGATGCAGTGCGCCGAGGACATTGCTCCCTGCGGACGAGCATGGATAAGCAAGCAACTAAGTACTGCAGGCCCCCCGGACGATCGCCCTACAAGTCCGAGGGTTGCAGTCGAATCACAGGACCCTCGTCCCCAATCAACTAATATCGGCCACACAAGTTAGAAAGGGGAGGCGGAGGAAGGGACTTTCCAAAATTCCCACCCGTAAAGCCATGGCTTTTCGCCCGCGTCTACTTCCCCTTCACCGCAACCTGATAAACGTAATTCGCACTGACCCCGGCGATGGCGGCGACGGCGGCGGCGGCGGCTTTGGGTGGGGCGTGCGCACTTGCGGCGCGGTAGGCGGCCAGGATTTGCTCGTCGTCGGCTTGGCGTGCCACCGCACCCTCGAACACGATGATGCACTCGCCCCGCACGCCCTCGGCGGCCCATGCGGCCAACTCGGCCAGGCTCCCTCGGCGAACTTCCTCGTGCATCTTGGTCAACTCCCGCGCCACGGCCCCGCGGCGTTCGGCGCCACAGGTCTCGGCCAGTTGGCCCAGGGTTTCGGACAGGCGATGGGGGGCTTCGTACAACACGATAGTGCGTCCCTCGGCAGCCAGCGTCGTCAGCCGCGCTGCCCGCCCCTTAGTGGGCAAAAAGCCCTCGAACACCCAGCGCGAGGTGTCAAGCCCCGACAGTACCAGCGCCATCACTGCAGCGCAAGGCCCCGGCACCATAGTCACTTCGTGCCCTGCCGCGATAGCCGCCGCGACGATCTCCTGGCCGGGATCGCAAACCCCTGGTGTCCCGGCATCCGACACCAGAGCCACCGTTTGCCCCGCCTCCAGCCGCGCCAAAAACCCGGCCTCACGTGCGGCCCGATTATGCTCATGGTAGGAAACATAAGGCTTTTTGACGCCGAAAGCCGCCATCAGCTGCCCCGTGTGCCGGGTGTCCTCGGCGGCAATCACGTCACAATCCCCCAACGCCTCCAAAGCCCGTGGCGACAAATCCCCCCGGTTGCCAATCGGCGTTGCGACGACAACTAACTTTCCCATAGTCTCCTCCTCATCCCGCCGGCGTCCTGCCCACGCAAAAGGGGCGGATGGGCAATCGTTGATAGCGTGCAAGGGTTCTGCGCGGGTTCTTGCGCACCCACGCTCCAGGGCTTGCGCCCCTCCGGACTCTGCAACTGCCGCGTTTCTTTATCACCTGCAAGCCAATGTGTGACTGATCTAACCAAAGCGTGGTCAGGTGAACAGCCCGCCCTCCGGTGCCGTCCGTGTCACGGTCGTCCCCGGCGACTCGCCGCAGGCAGCGCGGCGAATATTACCGGCTGTCAGTTCAAAAACCTCGATGGTCAAATCGTATTCCATGGACATGGTCATGGCTGTCAGGTCGGCGGCTTTGAGATCCAGACGCACGCAGTCGACTTGCGACACGCAGCGATACATCTTGGCATCCGGGTCGGTACGGGGATCGGCGGTGAACACCCCTGCGACGTTTTTGGCCAGCAGGGTAGCATCGGCCTTGATCTCCAGCGCCCGCATAACTGCGGCAGTGTCGGTCGAAAAGAAGGGGTTGCCAATGCCCGCAGCAAAGACCACCACCAAGCCGGATTCCAGAGCTGCAATGGCCTTTTGGGCCGAGAACAGGTCGATGAACCCGCCCATGGGTACGGCAGATTGCACGGTGGTTTTGCCGCCGACGGCGCGGATGGCCTCGGACAGCGCCAGTGCGTTGATGGCCGTGGCCAGCATTCCCATAGCGTCGGCCGTCGTGCGCGACATCTCGGCCCCGCCATGGCGGCCCCGCCAGATGTTGCCCGCGCCCACCACCAGCCCAACTTGCACGCCCAGGCTCTGCAGATCGGCGACCTCGCGGGCGATGAAGTCCAGCTTGGCGGGGTCATAAGTCTCGGTGGCGCTTGCCAGCGCCTCGCCGGAAATCTTGAGCAGTACGCGGCGGTAAATGGGTTGCATAGGGACCTCCTTCAGCGTCATAAAATCATAAGGGCCGCATCACGGGCGAACCCTTGTGGAAAACGGCATATTCGCGGAACCCCGCTGCCAGGGCCAGGATACGGGCTTGGGCAAACGATTGGGCGATCTTGTCGGGCGCATGAGCATCGGAACCAAAGGTGATGATGCCGCCCAGCCCGTGGAACCGCGCCAGCAACTCGCCCGTGGGTTGGGGCGACCCGTGCCGCGCGATGGTCGCGGTGTTGACCTCCAGCGCCAATCCCCGGCGGACGACCTCGCGCAAAGCGCGGTCGAACTTATCGGGGAACTCACGATATCGCCACACGGGATCGGGCAGGGGCGAAAACTTGCAGACATAACCCAANTGCGCAAGCGCCTGCCCCGGCAACCCGGCCTCNAGCAACAGTAACAGGGTGTCGATNTAATCNCCATAAGCCTTTTCGCGNCTCTTGCCCTGATAATACTCCTGATTNTANGTGTCCCAACCGTCCACCACGTGCAGCGACAACAGCACGTAGTCGGGGGCTTGCAGAGCAGTGAAGGCCGCCAGCCAAGCGGCGGTGTCGGCGTGATTGGCGGGCGTCCAGCCCAGCTCGACACCCAGGCCGACTTGCAGCGAGGGGAAGGCATCGGCCAACGCCCGTGCCGAGGCCACCAGGGCACCGGGGGGCGGCGGGGTGGTGAACTCGGGTGAGGGGTGACCGCAGTCGACGTGATCGGTGACAGTTACGGCATCCAGCTCCTGTGCCAGGGCCGCACGGCCGATGGCCAGCAGGTCGCTTTGGGCGTCGGGCGACAGCACGCTGTGCAGGTGTTGATCGGCAGAAATCATTGCGGATTATCCTTTTTTTGCTCGGTCAAGGGCACAATGGTGCCGTCAGGCTGCTCGATGTCGATGTGGGAAAGCGAGTCCTGAAAGTTGGCGCGAAAGCGCCGCCGAAACTCGGCGCGAAGGGTTTCGCGCTCTGTCGTTTCCTCGGGAGTCAGGTCTCTTTGCCGGGCCAGCTTTGAAAGCTCGTTAATCCGTGGTAAAATGTCCAAGGGGATTCTCCTCCAACAGTACACTATTATACCAAAACGGAGAGTAAAAGCAAAGATGCGTAAGACCAAGATTATCTGCACCCTGGGGCCGGCCTGTGCCGACGAGACCACCATGCGCGCCATGATCGACAGCGGCATGGACGTCGCGCGATTCAACTTTTCCCACGGTAGCCATGAGAGCCATAAGGAACTCTTCGATACATTAGTGCGCGCCCGCGGCGATCGGCCCATCGCGGCTATCCTGGACACCCGCGGCCCCGAGGTTCGGCTGGAAAGTTTCGAGGGCGGCAAGGCCACCCTGGTCACGGGGCAGACCTTCACTCTGTGGGCTAAATCCCGCGTCGGCGACGCCCAGGGCTGTTCAACGACCTACCCCGGCCTGTGCCGCGACCTGCGCCCGGGGGCGCGGGTGCTGCTGGACGATGGCCTGCTGCTGCTGCGGGTCGTGCACAGCAACGCCGAGTCGACGGAGTGCATCGTCGAAAACGGAGGCCCCATCTCCGACAAAAAAGGCGTCAACCTGCCCGACACCGTCCTGCGCCTGCCCTATCTGTCCGAGCAGGACCGCAACGACCTGCTGTTTGGCATCGAGACGGGCTTTGACTATGTCGCCGCCTCCTTTGTCAGCTGTGCCGAGGATGTATTGCAGGTGCGCTATTTCCTCAACCACCACGGTGGTGAGGAGATGAAGATCATCTCCAAGATCGAGAACGCCCGTGGCGTGGCCAACATCGACGAGATCATCAAACACTCCGACGCCATCATGGTCGCCCGCGGCGACATGGGCGTAGAAGTTGCCCTTGAGGACGTCCCCGTGCTGCAAAAGATCCTCATCAAGCAGGCACGCGGCACGGGCAAACAGGTCATCACGGCCACCCAAATGCTCGAGAGCATGACTCACAACCCCCGCCCCACCCGCGCCGAGGCGGGCGATGTGGCCAACGCCGTGTACGACGGTACCTCTGCCCTGATGCTGTCGGGCGAGACGACGGTGGGTGAGTACCCCGTGCAAGCCGTGGCCACTATGGCCACCATCGCGCGGCGGGCCGAGGCTGACATCGACTACGACCAACGCTTCCGCTTGATGGAGACAGCCGGGGCCGATGTCACGGATGCCATCTCTCACGCCGCTTGCACCACAGGTATGGATTTGGCGGCTAAAGCCATCATCACGGTCACCGAGAGCGGCTGGACGGCCAAGATGATCTCCAAATTCCGCTCCAGCGTCGGCATCATCGGCTGTACGCCCCACCAGCGTACTTACCGTCAGATCAACCTCAGCTGGGGCGTCACCCCCTTGATCGTGCCTCCCGTGCTCAATTCCACCGATGCCTTGATCTCCTTGGCCATCCAACGCGCCGGTGACGAGGGCCTGGTCAACCGCGACGACCTGGTGGTCGTGACCGCCGGCGTTCCCCTGGGGCAAGCGGGGACGACGAATATGATGACGGTACAGAGAGTTGAGCGATAAAACCTCGCAGGGGTTTTCATCGGGCATTAATTCGGAAGAAAAGGCTTCCGCGCTCGCTTTGCGCGCACTGCACCTTTTCTTCCGCCACGCGGCGTACATGCCACCACGTAGTGATTGGCAATGGGGACCATGTGCGTTCCCCAAACCCCTTTGGGGACGGGCTGGTACATTCTGTAGGCGCGAGCATCCGCGTGCCCTTCCCCCTGCCGGACGAAGGTTTCCTCGCGGGTTCTTAAAAACCCATATTCTAAGACTTGCGCCTGCCCGGACGCCGTGACCGCCAGAAGTTACACCTTGCAGACCAACCTCCCTATCGCCCGCCCTGATGATCTCCGCGCGCCCTAGCGCCACCGTCATTGCTGACTCGATCCGCAATCTCGGCAATTTGCGCGTTGGTTTGGCGAGATTGCGGGTCATGGGCCGCAATGATAGCCATGATCATGGCTATCAGGCAATCCAGTCCCTCGGGCAACCAAGGGCGGTCACCCCCTATAAACCGGGAAGATAGCAGGCAATGAGGTACCGCAGGCGACCACGCAGGGTCGTCCCTGCGTATGAGAATTTGGTTTGGGTTGCCGATCACCTGCTACAGACGATTCATAGGCGCCCCTAGTGATGGGGAATAAAACGATAGAGCGACCACATCCTGGGATCGTCAGGANAAGTTCACAATAGACAAGTGAATACATTTGGGCAGTCGTTGTTTGATTTTTGTAGACGAGAGGGCCATAGGCCTGAAATGCGGACGAGGTATGTGCGGAACGCCGCGCGCTGTAGGTAGCAACGCGCACGGAAAAGCTGAACGGGCTTCGCCCTGACGCAGGGGGCACAGACACGGGCTCCTGCATGCCATTGATGATCAAGTATTACCGCTCGCCTTGCGCGGGCAGAATGCGCTATCACGTGCCCCTCCACCATGCTTCCCTATGCCCCCTCCCACTTTGTGGCAGATATAGCAAAAAGCCCCGTCTTTCGACGGGGCTTTTGAGTTTTTGCTGAGCGCGGATTAGTTGGCCTTGCGACGCAGGACAACAACGGCACCGGCCGCGGCAACGCCCATCAGCACGACCAACGCGATGACAGCATTGTCACCGGTGGGGGGAGCTTCGGTGGGCTTTTTGGTAGCAGCGGGATTGCCGGGATCAATCGTGGCGTCGTCCGCAGGGGCAGCGTTGTACGCAGCCTTGGCAGCGGCATCACCATAGTAACCAACGATGAAGTAGCCGTATTGGTTGTAGGAGAAGGACATGGTGCCGGCGCCGGCATCATAGTCAAAGTCTTCGGGGGCGGCAGCCAGTGCATCATTGGCACTGGTATCGGCTCCGAGGCTGTCGGCGTTGACCTTGGTGTAGTCATAACCGCTGGTGGCATAGTCGGCGCCTGAAGCCGCGAAAGTGAAGTCCATATAGATGAAGGAGAAATTGGCCGCCGAGGGGTTCAGGGCCTTGCCGCCATCAGCAAAGGTGAGGGTGAAGACTTCGCCGCTGGCCTTAGGCTGGCCGATGCCAGGACCGAAAACGCCAGCGCTCTTGTCAGACCACCAGGCACCGGAGTTCTTGCCGCCGATCGAGAAGCCCGCACGAACCACCCAATAGTCGATCAGATCCAGGCCGCCCTTTTTGTTGAACTTATCAGCTGCAAGGGGTGTGCTCGAGCTGTCCTTGAAAGAAGTCGTTTCAAACATCAACTTCTTGGCGAGGTCGATGGCCAGCTTGTCTTGGGCGTTACGGGTATCCAGCTCAGTCGAAGCACGGGCCGTCGCACCGGCGGGCAGGAAGGTGTAGCTGAGGCTCTTGAAGATCTCTTGGGGCTTTTTGATGGGGTAGGTAGCGCCGCTGGCGGCCAGGGACAGGGTGGGGATCAGCAGGGCCACGACCAGCAAAGCAACCACGGAAATGCGCAGGGTTTTGCTCATGATAATGTATCCTTTCCTTTTTGTGTGGTAACGATCGCCAGAGGGGGAGAACCTCCTCCGGCAATGTAATCCCTGAGTAATATTACGCGTTGTTGTTACGGCGACGCAGGACGACAACCGTCGTGCCCACAGCAACCATGACAACCAGGGTCAGCACCAGCCAAAGGATGTTGGCATCGCCGGTCTTGGGGCTGGGGGAAGAAGTGGCTTCGGGCACCACGGCGCCGGCCGAGGCCGTCGCATCCGCAGAGGCCGCAGCGCTGGGGTCAGCAGAAACCTCGGCAGAGGCGGAAGCTTCGGGGCTCTCGCTGGGCTCCTCCTCGACAACGGGAAGCTCGACGACAACGAAGAGCATCAGGTGACGGGGGGTGTCCCGCTGGGGATTGATCAGGAAACTGAAGCTGTCATCGGTCGTCGCGAAGCCACCGTTCTCGGTGTTGAGTTCAGCGGTCTTGTCGGCAAAGCTGCCGTTGGCGCTGAATTCCGTGCTGTCCATGTCGCACTGCACGACCATCCAGTTGGCAGTCTTGAGGCTGATGCCGGTGGGCAGACCGGTCAGGGTCATGCTCCAAACAGCGTTGTAGGCACCACCCGCATTCGGGACATTATACTCAGTGGTAAGCGTGGTAGCCGCAATGTAGTAGTTGCCTTGCGCCCAGGCGTCGATAACCCATTGGGGATAGGTAATCGCGGTGCCCTTGGTGAAGTTAGCGTCGACAACGGCCATGCTGGCCAGTTCCAAGAAGTTCTCCTGGTCCGCCTTCATGCCGGGGTCAGCGCCGTTCTTGGGATTGCGGTATGCAGTAGCACTCGCTTCCTTGGTGCGGGTATCGATGATGGCCAACGCCGCAGTACCCTCAACACGGTCTTGGGCACCGACGAACAACGTCGGCAGGAGGCCGCCGGCCAACAGGGCGACGGCTAAGATGACAGCTAGCAGTTTGATGTGCCTTTTCACAATCGAAGTTCTCCCTTCCGGATAGTGTCATGATTATAGCAGGCGCTTTTGGGGGTTGTCAAGCGTTTTGAAGGAAAAATGCTGGAAATCTTTGGCGGCGCGGGTGAAAAGTTGCAGTTCAGCAGCCCAGGAAGGTCATCAGATTCCCCGAGAAGATGCGCTCTTGCGCCCGGGAATCGATGCCCAGCTTGGCCATGATGCGCTGATCATTGGCCAGGATTTTGGCGGCGTAGTCGGTGCCGTAGGCATTGAAGTAGCTGTCAACACCAAACATCATGCGTTGGGTGGTGTCGTATTCGAATCCCAGCACCATGGTCAGGGCGTATTCGCGATAGATCTCGGGCGTGCCGGGGCAGTTGTCCAGAAACATGCGCACGCCATTGTCGCCGCGATGCTCGGCAGCGGAGGAAAACTTGCCAAAGACGGCGATGCATTCGTCGACCCAGGGCCAGGACAGGTGGGCCAGTGAGAAGGTCAGCCCGGGCACCTCGAGCAGGCACTCGAACTCGCTGGGGCGGTTGTACTTGCTACTGTCCAGGCCGTCGTAGAGGATACCCGAGTGGAACATGATGGGTTTGCCCAGCTTGGCGATTTCCTTATAGACAGGGCGAGCGCGGGCGTCGCCAGGGTAGTAGCCCGTAACGATGATTTTGAATCCCTCAACGCCCTGCGCGGCGGCATAGCGGGCCTGCTCGATGGCGTCGGGCTCGGTGGGATCGATAAAAAACAGGGGGTGCAAATCGGGGCTGATTGATGTATATGCAAGTAAGTCCGCAACACGTTTTTCGCAATCGGGATGGGTTTCGGGCGTGCGGGAAAAGCACTTGGGATCGCCCGAGAAGACGTTGCCACCGCTGATGCCCGCCGCGGCCATGGCGGCCAGGCCTGCCTCCGGGGTGCAGTTATCGGTCGAGACAGGGTGGCGGAGGTGGCAGTGACAATCGAAAATTTTCATGGGGGTGTCCTTTTGGCTGAATGAGGTGGGTGGTGCGGTGCGCCAAGGGCGTCGCACCCTACGCGGTATCTGAGGGGTGGGAGACGCTCACCCCTGCCAATCATAAAAGCTTGCGGGGGGGCGGCCCCACGGCGGGCGGCAGGATGCCGCCTCTGCAGCGTCATGATAAAACAACGCGATGATGCTTCTTACAGCGTGTGGACGCTGGGCTCGTTGAAGACGCGGCGGGTGTCCAGGATGGTTTTGCCTGCTAGGGCAGCGAAGCGTTCGCGGATAAAGGTGTGGCCGACCAGGATGACGACCATATCCGTTTGGGCCAGGAAGGCGTCGAAGTCGGCAATTTGGCGATCGGAGATGGGCTTTTTGACCCAAGGGTCAAAGAACACGGCGTTCTTGGCGACGGGATGATCGCGCTCGAGCAGTTGCAGGGTGGGGCTCTCGCGGGTGTCGTCGACGTCTTCCTTATATGTCAGGCCAAACAAGCCGACGCGAGCGGGATCGGTGATGCCCGCGGCTGCCATGACCTGATCGATGCGGGACAGCACGTAGTCGGGCATACCGTCGTTGACCTTGCGGGCCTGGTGAATGAGGTTAGCAGTCTCAGGGAAATCGCCGACTAGGAACCAGGGATCGACCGAGATGCAGTGGCCGCCGACGCCGGGGCCGGGCGACAGGATGTCGACGCGGGGGTGCATGTTGGCGATGCGGATGATCTCGTGGACGTCCATATCGGCCTGGCGGGCGATCTGGGCCAGCTCGTTGGCAAAGGCGATGTTGATGTCGCGGAAGGTGTTCTCGACGACTTTGGTCATCTCGGCAGTGCGGATATCGGTGGTGACCAGCTTGCCCTTGCAAAAGCTGGCGTAGACATCGCACACGCGCTGGGCGACAGCGGGGTCATCGGCACCGACGGTACGGGAGTTATACTCCAACTCATGCACCATGTTGCCGGGGATGATGCGCTCGGGCGCATGCGCCAGGTGCACGCCCTTGGGGTTATCGGCCAGCAGGGGGCGCACGTATTTGTCCATGGTTCCCGGGGCGACCGTCGACTCGACGACCAGCACAGCGCCGGGCTTGCAGACGGCCAGCACCTGTTGGGCGGCCTTGACGACGTAGCCCGCGTCGATCTTTTTGGTCTCCTGATCATATGGCGTGGGCACGGCGATGATGTAAAAATCGCTCTCGGGCAGGTCGGTGACAAAGGTAATGCCCTTGTCGACGGCCTTATCGAAAAGCTCCTGAAGCCCCTTTTCCTCAAAGGGCACTTCCTTGTTGCGCAGGGAGGCGATGATGGCGGGATTGACGTCGACACCCACGACGGGGACGGCGTTGGCCGCGAGCATCAGGGAGGTCGGCAGACCAATGTACCCAAGTCCTACAACGCATACACTCATGGTTATTCCTCAGTCTTTCTTCCATTGACACCGCCCTTTGCTGGGGCGAGTGTCACTGTCTATTGTAAATCAATTTGCAGGAAGCGTCAAACCTCGCGCGGTGGGGCGGCCCGCCCAGACGATGGCACCCGCAGGTTCAAAAGCCTCTGTCAGGACAAACGGGGTCTCTCCTGGGGCGGCGGGCCGAGCGAAATCGATGTCGGCATAACAGAACGCCGCCATGGCATCTTGCAGCGCCGTGGGCGCGATGGGGCCGGGGGCGGGGTGCCAAACAGCATCGCAGGAGGGGATAGGTTGCCCCGGCGCGACGATGGCAGCTGGCGCCAGCGTTTGGTTGTCCAGATCGACGCCCTCAGGGACGACGGCGACGATGCGGGTGGGCAAGGCAGGATAATCCAGGGCGCAGGCGGCGCACAGCACGGCCATGCGGTGAAAGACGGTGTCGCAGGCCAGCACCCGGCGGATGCCCGACAGGCGGGACTGCCAGACGGGGCCGCGGGCGACGGCAGCGGCGACATCGTCGACGACGACCTCGGGGTAACGATTGACCATGCCCGGGCTGGCGTTGGACAGAACGAGATTGCCCATGGCCAGGCTCTCGGGCACGCGGCGTGAGTACATGGTTTGGCTGTCGGTGACGGTATTGAGGTTGATGGTGGCGGCAAAGTGGCGTTGCAGCAACGACAGGTCACCCGAGCCCAGTTTGGGCGCGACGCGGGGCGAGAACTCGGGCGAAAAAAACAGCGCGGCCCCGCGATAGTGGCGCAGGGGATTGCCGCGGCGGGGATAGGTGTACTGGCGATCGATGATGCGCAACCGCTCGCCCGCGGCGGCGGCCAAGGCGTGGAAATCGGCGCAACGCTCAGGGAACATTCCCATGTAAGACCCCGCGAACAGCACCTCATCGATAGAGGGCGTTTGGGTAATGCCCAGCGGATTATGCACCAGGGGGTTGACGCCGAAAGGCAGCAAAAAGACGCGATCGTGACCGAGGATCTTTCGGTAGTCCTCGATGCACTCCTGCGCCGTGGTCAAGATGGTATCAAACTGCCGCGCGAGGGGCAGAAACTCGTCAAAGTGAGGGGGGTCCTCGTGGCTCAGAAAAGCCGTTGGGATGCCTTTTTCGCGGGCGATGGCGACGATAGCGGCCAGCGCGGCGGTGCGGTCGGGGCGGGTGGTCAGGTGTTTCCATTCGCCCACTAGGCCCGTCCAGGGGCTGACGACCAGCAGCAGTTGGGGGGCGTTTTGCTCGAAGATGTCGCGGGCCGCCTCGGGGTCGCTGGGCAAGGGAAAAAGTTGGGCAGCGGCAGAGAAATAGGCATGGTTCAAGGGATCGCAGACGATGGCGATGCGGGGCTTTTGCGCGGGCACCCAGCGGCTGGTAGCGGGTTTTGGTGTGTCGGACACCAACTGCCAATGGCGGTCATGGAACGATAAATCGGCCATGGCATCGAGTTGTCGGGTCAGTTTCAGGTAACGGCAAAAGGAGGCGATGGGCTTTTTGTTCAGCCAAAAACGCAAGCGTCCTGCCATGGGGCCTCCTTCGCAAAGATGTTTTGGCGATTATAGTCCTTTTTGAGGGAATGCGTCAAGTTTTGCGGGGGTGCGCGGTTTTGCTGGGGGAGGAAAAAATTTTGGAAATTTTTTCCTCCCCCGCGCCCCCTCCTTTTAAAAACTTGTATCGGGTGATGTTAGGGTTAGATTTTCTCAAAAAAGAATTTGAAGGTGATCATGTCTTGGATGATGTAAGCATCTTCAGTGTCCAGGTGGCCCAGTTGTTCCAAGTCACTCGGGCGCAGGTTTTCGTCGGCTTGGACACCGTTGAAGGTGGCATCGAAGTGCAACTCGCCGGCATCATCAACGCGCCATGTGGTCGCGTGCGAGAAGGTCTCGGTGTCATCAGACATGTGCATGAACATGGTGCCGTCGGCCAGGAACTCCAGCCGGGTNTTGAGCATCGAGCTNTCGTCGGCAAAGNGCGGGAGCTTTTTGCACTCCTGCGCCGTGTGCCGNCCCGTGAACTCGCCAAAGGTGATCTCCATCATAGCGACTTTCCAAGTTCCGATAACGTCCATTTGTCGTGCTCCTTTCGTTGTGTGCCCGGTGATTTGATTGTGCTGCGAGTGTCAAAAGGAGCATAACACATCCCAGCACAATACGCAACTGGGTAACGGAATTTTTCGGGGGCGGGCCCCGCCCCAAAAATTTATTCCGTTTGAATTCAAGCCCTGTTTGTGATTCTGCTTCAACAAGAATTAAAGATTCAGGTTTTTAAAGGAGGGGGCGCGGGGGAGGAAAAATTTTTCAAAAATTTTCCTC
>JGI994J12354_10001867_pt1 | contig 21121 bp, 13 predicted proteins | sample IntmicLarv3ML3BL_FD_12354 | JGI IMG/M metagenome (IMG submission 12354) | reverse complement strand
CACGTGATAGTCATGGTGGTCGTTGGGTCGCCCGCCCACGACAGCATCACGCGTTGCGCGGCAGGTGCGGCGGCGTGTGCGGTTAGCATTCCCGCGAGTAAAATCAATGCGAAAAATAACGATATAATACGTTTTGAGTATTTCATTTTGAGCCTCTAATATTCTAAGTTATATAGAATGCTTGTGCCGATATTTGCAATCTGTCATAGAGTCATCTTCTGTTTAATTGAAAAAGCGGCGCGGAACGGCGATTTTTCAATCGTTGTCCCGCGCCAAGATAGAGGATGGTGGATGAGGTCAATGCCACCGTGCGTTGGTTAAAATGCGTGGATTGCTACTCGCCGATGTAGCGCATGAGAATCGTTGCAACCTCGGCGCGTGTTGCCGTGCCTTTCGGCGCAAGTGTGGTTGCTGTGCGTCCGGTGATTAGACCCTCCGCATTTGCCCACTTCATCGCATCAGATGCCCACGAGGAGATATCGAACGCGTCCTCGAACTTCACGAGGTCTGTCGTGGTCGTCACATCGCCGCCCTTGAGGGACGTGTAACGATGCAGAATCGTCGCAAGCTGTTCACGCGTGATGTTGCCGTTCGGGTCGAATTTATCGTCGCCAACACCGTTGACGATGCCGTTCGCAGCCGCCCACGCAATCGCGTCCGTGTACCACTGACCACTCGGAACGTCCGTAAAGCCGCCGTTGCCGGAAACTCTCGGTTCGCCCTCATAGCGGTACAGCACCGTCACGAGCATCGCGCGTGTGAGGTTAGCGTTCGGTGCGAAGGTGCTTTCACCAGTGCCGTTCATCAGTCCGCGAGAGCTGACGAACTTCACCGCGTCGTAGAACCAGTTGGATTCATTTACATCGGTGAACGGGTTGTTCCACACGACCGATGCGTCGTAGTCGATGACGTACACCGAGAAGTGCGTAACCGCGAACACGATGCACTTCGTCGTTCTGTTGTACGTGCAAGGAATTTCTGTGCGTTTGCCGTCTGCGGCGACGTGGTACAACCTCAAGCCTTCGGGAAGCTCGCCAGATTTAAGCTCGTAGGGAATCGAAACGATGACGCGCCCTGTGCCGAAGCTGCTAATCGCCTTGCCGTTCGACATGACCGTGAGTTCCACGGCGGGACGGTCGCCGATTGCGTCTTTCTGTGCGTTGCTGAGCTTGCTGTCGCTGACCGTTTCGACGATGATTTGAATCGTGTCGCCCGTCGCGCCCTTGTGGATCGCCGCGAGAGCCGTATCGTCAAATGTGAGGTCGCCGAGCGGCGTGCTGATAACGAGCGAGAGGTCTTTGTCCGCGATTGTCTTTGCCGAGCTTGTAGGCAGTTCGACGACTACCTTTTTCACACCGTCGCCGACATTCTTCGGAATGATTGCGATACCGGGCTTGTTGCCGTCGTCCGCGTTTTCGACAGCTTCCTTGATTTCATCTGCCGTTACCTTCGCCGTGGACGTACCGTTGTCGTTCGATGCGGTAGGCTCGATGATTTCAAGCTGATCGCGATTTTCCGCAAGGTTTTCGCCTTCACCGACCGTCGTGCCGCCGCCTGAGTTATCGGTGTTACTGCCGTCAGACGGCTTTGCGTTACCGAAAGTAAGCACAGGATAGCCTTGGTTTTGGCTGCTCGTATCCTTCTTGAATCCGTCGCCGAGATCGTCTACGAAATCATCGGATTTCATGTAAGTAGCGGTTAGCTCGACAGCTCCGTTATCCGTGTTTTTGCCGCCGCCATAATAGCCGCCGCCCGGAGCAGAGCCTACGAGATAGTAGCTGTTAAAGACCACCGGCGCACCGCCGTTATCCGTGCCGATTGCCATTGCGAAGCTGTTGCTTGCAGCGCGTATCGTGCCGTAGTTGTAGCAGTTTTCAACGTGAATCTCGTTGTATCCTACAATGCCGCCCGCAGGAGCTGCATAGGAGCTTGTGATGTCACCCGCGTTGTAGCAGTTGATGACGTGACCGCCATTCCAACCTGCACCGACGATGCCGCCGATACCCTTCGAGTCGGTGTTGCTGATGCTTGCGTAGTTTGCGCAGTTTTCTATGAAGCCTCCTGCATGGGTTTTTCCGATTTTACCGACGATACCGCCGACAGAACGGTTTGCGCGGATTGAGCCGCGAACTATGACGTTCTTAACGGTTGGCGTGGCGTTCGGTACAGTGTCGTTATCGTGAACGCCGAGGCGGCCGATAAGACCAACAGATTGACCGTCGCCGTATGCGCTTGCCCAACGGTCGGTATAGATTGTGACCGTGTGACCGTTGCCGTCAAGTGTTCCGTTGAACGACGAGCCTATTTTTGTCGTTGAGTCGCCGAGAATCATTAGGTACTGGCCTCCGACGGGCATGTAGTTATTGCTGCTACCCATGTTAATGTCTGCGCCGAGGATAATCGTTTTATTTGCGAAGGTTTCTGTTCCAAAGTAATATGTATCTGTGCTAAGATTTTGGCTGCCGCTATCCCCACCGAAAGCAGAGGTTGCCTTGATGTACTCGCCATTCGGATCGCCGAAAATTGTGTCAATCTGTTCGTTATACAGACCGTTGACGAGTGCGGCAAGTCCCGCAAATTCTGCGGGGTATCGGATTGTGAAGGTGCTTGCGTTCGGATTCGTCGAATACCAACGAATGTCGAGAGTTTGTCCGTCCCATACAGGCGCGGTTGCGTTTCCGCTGCCGTTTGGATTATCTTCGGTGCCGGGTGCGCCGCCATCCGTTGTAATACGCTCAATGAACTGAACCGCGTACGCTGAGAAGTGCTTCGTTGTGAATGTTATGTATCCGTTCGCGTCGCCTGCAACGAGCTTCTCCGGTGCGCCGATTGTCGGAATGAAGTACGCCTCGAAGCGTCCCGGCTTGTTCTTGCCGTCATCATCCGTGGGACGTGTTCCCGGCACGCTTACTTTAATCTCGTTAGTTGCGCCGTTAGTTGACGGGAAAATGTCTGTGCCGTTTGCTTTCAGCGTTATAATAAAGAATGTTGTTTCAGCAGCGTTGAGTATTTCATTTGCCGCCGAATTACTCGGCATTGCACTCTTGTTTACGGATTTGATTTCGAGCACTACATTGTCTGTGCCTGCTTTCGCCGCAATCTCTGCGATGGTTTTTGCGTCAAATGCTACGATACCGATGTCGGTAGTGATTGCGATAGACGCGTTAGCATCCTTCAGCGCAGCGATTGTAGCGGTTTCTATGGTGATTGTCGTGCTCTTGATATTGTCGCCCGCAAGTGCCGACTCTGTATTGATGTTTACTGAGATATGACCTTCTTCGTCAATGTGTGCGCGAAGTTCCGTCCCGGAGATTGTGGCGGAGGTGGCGTCACCGGATTTATCCTTTTCCGCCTTGATGGTCGTATCTACGATACTGCCCTGCCACTTGAGAATCGGGTGTCCTCCGGACGCGGGTGTGCCGAACGGAGCTTCGTCGCCTGTACGTCCTGCGTTGAGCAAAGTGACGAACGCAGTGGCTTTCATCTCTGTGTCGGTTTTGGGTTCGACTTTTCCGTTTTCGTCTGTGCTCACACCGGAACCCTGCGTGGCTGTGCCTTCGAGGTAGTAGTTGTTGGTGAGGGTGGTTTTTGCCACATCACTATTTCCGAGAATCGCAGATGGATTTGTGGAGTTGTTTGAAATCTTTCCTGTGTTGTAGCAGTTTTCGATGTTGATATTTGCCGAGGCAACCCCATAACTGAGAATACCTGCCGTATTTTCGCCGCCGGTTACCGTTCCCATGTTGTAGCAATCTTTAATTGTGGCACCAATGGGTACATTACTGACTATACCGCTGACGTATTTACCACCGCCTGTTACGTTTCCAGTATTCCAGCAGCCGACAATTGTGCCGGAGACTTCAATGGCAATGCCCGCTGCCGAAGTTCCAGCAGCAACAGAATTAGCAGATGGCTTACCCGCATCTAATCCACCTACATTACCGCAATTAATTACTGTCGCCGTTTCAGGTACGCCAATGGCAATACCCGCTACAATAACGCCCGGACCGGTTGCGAAAGCGTAATTTATACATTCCTCCGCTAATACTCTCACTCTAATCGCTATACCAGCCGCACCGCCTCGACGACCATTTAATGATCCGTAATTGGCGCAACGAATAACCGTGTCTACCTCATAAGCTATACCTGCTGCAAAATTCCCATAGCTGCTTACCTTTGCATAGTTGTTGCAGTTTTCGATGTACTTAGCATTCGCTGCAATACCTGCAACATAGTTCAGCCCTTGAACAGAGCCTTCCAGTTCTAAGTTTTTTACGACATTCACTGTGCGAAACAACCCTACATTGTCTGAAACCGCCGCTATTGTTGCAAAGATAGTATCAATTTCAACATTTATCGTCTTGCCATTCCCGTCGAAAGTGCCTTGAAAGTTCTTGATTGGCTCAAAATTTGCTTCGTGCTTCGTGATGTCAAGGTCAGCGGTAAGCAAGAAAAACGCGTTCTCATATTTCTCATCCTTGTTTACGCGGTCGCGGAAGTCCAAGAAACCCTCTACGTTTGAAATGGTGTACGGCTCTGATTCCGTGCCCTCGCCGCCCCACAGATGGCTTTTCAGCGAGGTGTCGCCGAATGTCGCATTGACCGTTACGGCCTCAGCAGGCATCGTGAAGGTGAATGTGTTTGCCGCTGCCGATGTTGTCGGAACTTTGCTCGTCGAAGTTTTGCCGACTACCGTAAGCTCCTTCTCAATCAACAACGAGTCCGTGCCGGGTTTTACGGTAATCGTTACAGTGGTTCCCTCAACAGCCGTAGCGGGAACGTCAACGTCTCCCGTTCCGGCACCTGCTGTTGTGACATTTTTCTCAATGTTAAAGCTCGGAATTTCCTCAAAGGCCGCCGAAACCTCGACTGCCTCATCAGGCATTACAAACGTGTACTCTGCTTTGTTTACGCTGTTCTGCGTGAGCAGAGCAGCATCGCCATTGACCTTGAGCGAATCCGCAACGAGACGGTTTCCGTCCTCTGCCGCAACCGTTACCGTGATTTCCGCTCCGGCTTTCGCACTTTCGGGGAAAATGGTAATATCGCCACCGGAACCTGTGACGCTCATCGTAATCGCATGTTCGGGCAACGGCTCAAACTCCGCCGACACCACAACGTCCTCGTCGGGCATCGTGAAGGTGTAGGTGTTCGGCTCGTCGCCCTGTTCGGTGATTTCTTCGCCATTTGCGGTCAAAGAACCCGCTTTGAGGCGGTAATCCTCGGCGGGTATGACGGTAACGGTGATTGTTTTTCCGGCAGTTTCGTTTTCGGGGTCAATTACAAAGTCGCCGTTTACAATTCCGTTTGCTTTGCTTATGGAATGCTCGGACGCACCACCTGTTACCGTTATTGTGCCAGTCGTGACAAGAGTATTTTCGTATGGAATACCGTCGCCATCCCAAAAGTATAAATCCTCCCAGAATATATCCGGTCCCCATGTGTCAATAAGCACATCAGTTTTACAATACGATATTCCTATATCAAATTCTAAAGACGGTGCACCAGCGTTTATAAAAAAAGTGAGAATCAGAAAGTCGCCGGATATTTCAAACGCACTCCAACTCTCGTCTTTGGCGCAAAAATAGAACTCACCATCAGCAAGAACTGAGGATTCATCTATATAAATCTCAATTCCTGCTTCGTTAAGTTCATCGGTAAGTTTCACATCAACTAATTCTAATTCTGTTTTATTGTAGGTAATTTCCATTGCACCAACGCAAATCGGCAATGTATTATTTATAGATACTGCAATATCAACCGTGTCTCCGGGTTCCCCGGAAGTTGAGCTAACCGTTAACGTCAATTCCCCATCAGCGAATGCTATACCCGGTATAAGCGACAGCAGCAACACGACGACGAGAAAAGCAGATAGAGTCCTCTTTAACATGCTATGCATACCCCTTTTTCCTCATTTCTTATTTGTGAGACAAGTGCTGAGGGAGAAGTAATTCTCCCTCAGCACCGTGTTCGTATTGCCGCAATTATGCTATTGCAATTTCCGAACCGCCGGATGCGATGACAAACGTGTGGATTCCGCCGCTGTAGGCAAATTTCGCGAGGTCAGCGGGCGTAAATGCGTAGCCGAACATGGCTCGCGCTACGACACGTCCCGAAGTTGAAGGCGTAGATGTAATCGTAATGCTACCTTCGATGTTTGCGAGCGTTGCGGTGACGTCGATATAGCGGGATGCTGCGAGGTTGATGATTCCCGAAATTCGGAACGGTTCTCCCACTGCGGGGCTGAGCGTTACGGTTCCTGCTCCGGGCGCGCCCGAGTTAATTGCAACACCGGTGGTCGTGCCGCTTATGTTTCCGTCGATTGTACCGCTGATTACCGTCAGATTTCCTGCGGTTACTCCAATCAAGTTGCCAACGAAAGCGCCGCGAACAATTTGTGCGCCTTTTTCGCCAATATCAATTGTCAGATTCGCTCCTGCACCAACCGGAATCGTACCATTTACGACGATTGTGTTTACCGCAGGTGTCGCTGCTGCCATAGCAGCATTAAGGTCTGCGACCGTAGCTGTCGGAAGCGTAATCGTCTGCCACGTGAGAACCGGATATGTGCTCGCGTACTGCGCGAACGCGCCGCTCACGAGCGTCTGAAGTGCGACTTGGCTACGCAGATTCGGATCCGAGATAAGGTGTACGTTGGTAACATTTGCATTCATGTGCTGCTGCACACCATGCGTATGGAGACCATTAGCTACAGACACATACGGGCTGAAGTCGTTAGAACCCCACAGCGGCTGAAGCTGTCGAATGACTAAGCCAGTCTGGTCGGGTCCGGTGATTACGCCGGTGCTGTAGACGTCGTGCATGCTCGACGGGAAACCAACTGCGCCCGTCAGAACACCCGCGATACCACCGACAGAGTAAGCGTTAGCAGCAGACATATTCAACGAAATGTCTCCCGTGTTGTAGCTGTTGGAGATTGTTCCCATACCAAGACCTACAACGCCACCAATTAAGGTACGTCCGTTGGTCGGCGTGGGACTGTGAATTTCGCCCGTGTTGAACACCCCATCAACGGTGATGTGGCTTGAGGCTGTGCGATAAGTTGCGCCGATAACGCCGCCAAGTCTGCTGCTACCGGATATGTCAACGACATTTGCAGAGCGCAAGACAGAGACCGTGTTGCTACCCGTAGCACTCACGACACCTGCGATACCGCCGACTTGCGAAGAATTATTGTTGATAATAGCTATTCTGACTTCGTTCACAAGGTCTCTGAGATCACCTGTCGTGTAGCCGACAACGCCTCCGACTGCGTCAATGGCTTGGTTGGACTCAATAACTCCGCGAACGGTCAGATTGCTGATGGTGCCGCCGTTAACGTAGCCGAAAAGTCCGTAACCTGCCGAGCCGGTGTTTGCTGCGGGGATGGTCATGCGAATGCCACTGACTGTATGACCCGCTCCGTCGAAAGAACCTGCAAAGTATTTGGTGTTCGCCAACGGTGCGGGGATTGTTGCGATTGTCAGATTGTGAGTTCCTCCGATGGGTACCCACTCATGCAGGACAAGGTTGATGTCATCGCCAAGTACGAAGTATTGACCCGCAAAAGTCGTTCCGGCATTGACTTCGCGCATTAGTCTTGCAAGACCGAGCGCATCGCTTATGATGTATGGTGTGGTCGAGCTGCCGGTTCCGCCCCATGTGCCGCCTGTAGTGTTCGTCCAGAATCCGCTAACCGGCATAGAGGTCGGAAGTGTTACCATAACGAGTGGACCTGTCGGATTTGTCAATTCGAACAGGTTTCCACCAAGGTGGGTAAGCGTTGCTCCGGAAGCCATAACGAGCAGCGGGTCATATGCATATCCGAAATCAGCGACGACTTCAAACAAGAACTCGCCGTCTTGCGGAATCTGCGTATCAACAACGGCGACGCCGTTTACAAGTGCCTGTGCGTTTGCAAGGTTGAAATGAACGGGGAACGACGGTATCGGATGCGTATCAATTGTGACGGTGACATTTGAGGTTACACCGCTGAGCTGATAAGTCCCTCCGCCGACATGCGTAATTGTTCCGGACGGAGCAACTGTGACCATGTCCAGAGCAGTCGCAGGGTCCAAAACTACATCAAAGAGAAGCGTGCCCCCTGCCGCAATTTCTGCCTCGGTTACAAATTGCCCGTTTACTCTGACGTTGTAAGGACCGGGTGCAAAATGGACATTGTATGCGGTTGCGGGGATTTCCGTTACAACAACATTCTGATTAGCTTGAATATTGTTGATTGTGTATACGCCTCCGACAGGAGTTATAGGCGTACCGTTCACGGTAACGAGTATCGTGGAACTCGGAACCTGCGGCGTCACTGTAAAGCTGACAGAACCACCGTCATTAACAGTCATTACCGTCGTTCCCGCAGGCTGTCCAGTAATAGAGACAGTCGCGGTAGTCGTGTTGAAGCCGACGATGTTTACGTTGCTTGCCAGCAACGTCGAAGTGAACTCAAAGAAGTTCGGCGGTGCTGAGACTTGGGTGTACGAATAATTCTGCACAGCCCCACCGCTGCCTGTGACGGAAATGTATCCTGCGATTCCGATCAGTCCTGTCAGAGGTGCGCCAAGATATATTGATGTGTTCAGCGGATTAACCGACCAGTTGGGAGGTGTACTTGTTATCACGTTGCTGAAATCATTTCGGTTTAACCCGAATTCATCATATGCAACCGAGGAATTAAGCCCACGCGGATAGATTACTGCATTCAAATGCCCTAACAGGTTTAATCCACTAATGTTAACAGGAACAGTGTTTGCAGCTTCTGCTGTTTCGCCATAGTGTATATTCGCTGTGATTGGGTTGCTCGACGAAATATCATCGGGCCCTGGGGGTATATTCCATGTTTCGCGTGCGGGCGCATTAACCACAGTTTTAAGCGAACCCTCATTCAAATACAAATCACCAGTATTGGTTACCGTCGCGTTGCCTCCGCGACCAATCGCGGAGCCCGCGAAGTTTACATTAATCAGTGTTGAGCCGCCGTTAATGAAAACATCGCCTGCGCTTTGTCCGGACTGGCTCGAACCAATAGCCGCACCTTGCGCCATAGCCGCGACCGAAAGGTGTCCGCCATTGATGCTGATTGCACCATTGCGACTACCAACAGTCAAGTCATTCCCACCGATGACGGCACCTTGACCTGAGCCTTTGACGTAGATGTTGCCGCTGTTGAAGTTAATAACACCACCGGCCTCCAGCGTATTACCGCCGATAGCCGAGGAGCCGGAGTTCTTGAACATATAAAGTCTGGAGGTTTCCGAACCGAGGAATGTCAATTCCGCGCTGGGACCAACATGGACAATCGTTAAGTTCGGGAATCCGACTGCTTCGAGGATACTGCGATTTTCGATTCCCGGTACCTGCGTCAAGGTGTTACCCGAGCCGACGAAGTGAATAACATTTCCTTGCTCAAACGGAGAGCCGATGAACACGCTGTCGAGCGTGAGCTGCACACCGGGAACAGTGCATTCGATTGACAGCGCTTCGTTCGTAGGAGTCGTCGGGTCAGCAGTTCCGCTGCCGAGCAATGTTACCGGTTGATTAGTGTCTATGAAGATTATTCCGTTTATTGTGCCGGAATCAATCTGATACGTACCACCCGTGGTTATGTGGAACCCTGCTCCGATATTAATCGGTGCGGCGCTGGCGGTCATACCAAGACCGCCGAGCATTGAGGCAATCAATGCGAGTGTCATTAACCATGACAACGCTTGCCTGCTGATACGTTTGCGAGTTCGAGACATAATTGTACTCTCACTTTCTGATGCATATAGCACCTGCAATTTGTGTGTCGGCACTGTTGCACGACACTGTCTTAAAGTATCGCCGAAAGGCTGTCCCTGTCGGCTTGCGCGGACATTGGTTTTTCAAGTCCGCATATCCAAGATTTCGTTAGCACTGCATGCCCTTGGATTATCGGCTCACAGTGGCTTGCTGCAACATATACCTTTCGTCTTGCGTCGGTATATGTGGCGAGTGCGCAGTGCGGAATTCACTCGCATGCTTCTACAGCCTAATTGTACATTCAAATACGTGAGTTGCTTGTCGAAAAGCGTCGCGTAACGAGAAATTCACGCTTTTTTTGACAGAACAAGAATTACGAGGTTTTGCTTCGACCGCCGAGCGGTCGTGGACAGTGCTTTGGTTTGTAATGAGTATGCGTTCGCTTGAATTGTACCGCCGTCTCGACCTTGCGGTCTTGACGTGCTGAGATTTGGTGTGAGCTATGCGGTTAGGCACCGCCCACAATAGTCTACAAAAATATCGCTGTGCGTGGATGCTCGGCTCAATCGGATTTTGCGCATCGAATGTGAATTTCCTATCCGAACCACCGAGCGCAGATAAGTCGTACGGTAGATGCCCGTTGACATTTACCGCTTAACGAAGTCCGATTGCGCCTCTGTCGGGATCATCGCTTCTTGTGCGTTGCTCAAAAAGCTCGCCCAAGCACTTCACCTGTACATAGTCCGTCACCGCGTCTCACCCCTCTCATAAAATCTAATCTAAATGTGAATTTCGCTTTCGTGCAATCACAAATTGATTTCGATTGGTGTTTTCTGCGTTTTATCTTTCGCTTTTGTGGAAGTGCCACGCAGATAAAGCACACCCACTTGAGTAAAGTTCAATAAAGCGTTCGACGTTGTTTCCGTGTTCAAAACGCTTGTTTGTGTGCGCAGTCATTGTAATCACCCCTTCTGTATTTGCTACGCTCTTGGCTTCCTCTGTTATCGTCAACGCGCGATGACGCGCGGTGCGAACCGTTTTTTACGATGCTTTGCCGTATAACGCAGCTCCGCCCGATGCCTTAATGCTGCTTTTTGTGGCTCTGCGCTCCGCCCATTCCTGCGCCGTTATGCTCTCGCGATCCACCACATCCGGATTGTCTTGAAAATATGCGCGACATTCTCGGGCGGCTTTGAGCGCGGCATTGCGTTGCAATTTTTTCGTTTTCGGGTTGAGACGCGTTAGCGCGTAACTCGTTACCCAACTGCTCAACTGCTTTTGGGAAATATCATAATCGCGGGCGACGCTTTCGATGCTTGCGCCGTGGCGAATTACAGTCCAAGCTGTAATGTTTTTCAATCGTTCATACGTCATTGTTTTTGTCCTCTCTGCCTCTGCCCTCGTCCTAACCCGCCGTGGCGCAGGTGCCGTTTACAATCGACACCTGCCCCATCGCCGCGACGGATTACTGGAAATAGTATGCTCTTAGGTAGGATGTGGATTATAGGAAAGGTACAGAAGGAGGTATGTATGCAAACTCGTAAAGAGGTATTCGCAGATTGTGCGGCACCCGTTGAGGTGCGTGCAGGTGGAGCCATTACGCACCTCGCAGACGGATAAGAAAGGTATTGCGAGATGTTCGAGATGTAATTAACCCTTTACCACTACAATAAAGAGGACTCGACTAATTGTGCTGCGATCCGTAGTGGTGCGCACCGATGGGGTCGCAACGACGCGCACCGCGGATCAACTATTATTACTGCTTGACCACAAACGGCCGGAGGTTTATATGCAAACCCTTGCGGGTGAACACCATTTTAAGGTCGCCGTCCGAAGTTTTGCACTTGTCGCCGTGACCGCTCCATCGGGGGCATCGGCAGCAATCGATGCCCCACGACTTAGCGATTTAGAAAGGAGACCCAATTATGCAAACAACGTAGACTATATGCAAACCCTCACGGGTAAACATCGGATTTAGGTTTCCATTACATTCATGCGTTACGTGAATCATACGGCGGCTTTTCAGCTGTAAGCTGAAAAAGAGTCCTTGCTCTCACACGAGCAAGGACTCTAATAACTTTTGTAACAACATTGGCTGAACGGCACCTATGTTCACAGATGCTTGTGCGGTCTCGATTACAGAAACCTACGCCAATATCCCTGTCAAAAGTCATCAATCCTTCTCGTGTGCAAAATGCTGTTGCGGTGAATATCTGTAGCATTAAGCTGTGAAGGGCTTGTGGTTTCCCGCGCTTCTGTGATGACAATAAAAGAAGCCAAGCCCCCGTGTTTGGAGCAGATACCTCCAAACAGACCAAAGCATCATAGTGTAAGCAGTTTAGGTAATGTAAACACCTTTCAGACGCAGTGGCACGAATAAATAACATTCAATTTTCAAGAGTTTGGTCAAACTCTACGGTAAAGTTTATTCAAACTCTATTATCCCTAAGCATAAAATACCACAGTTGCACTTAACATGCAACACTTTTGTTTGGTAAAATCCAGCATTTTTATGGAAAAATGCAGCAAAAAAGTGGTGGAATTGATAAATCCCACCACTTTTATATGCTATGACCGTTATTTCTCGTCAAAGAACGGCGCGAGATTATCTTCAAATGATTTGCGTAAATATGCATCGCCTTCCTCGAACCATTGCGCCAGCCTCATAGCGTATTCTCGTCCTTCGTCTGTCAAATCAGTAGCCACAGGCACTCGCCCACGTGCAGTATCTATCAGCGGCTTCTCCAAACCTTTTTGCATACGCCTTATAATTTTCCACCCGTGATTAGCAGCCATACCCATCATTCGCCAAACCTCTAACAGTACCTTCGTTTCGTCTGCGAGCCGCAGGATTTGCACCATTCCACGCCCGTAGAACGCGTTCTCGCGCGACATGGAAAGGTTTATAGACGGATGAATTTTATGCAGCGAGTGGCTTTTGACAAGCTCCTGTTCGCGCTCCGCCGTAAACCCATCGGCGCACACATCTGCGGTAACGCCAACGTCGTCTGTCTCGATTACAGCGACAGCTCCCTCATTTGCCTCAAGCAGCGCATCAAGACCTCCGAGCTGTAGCAACTCCGGAATCAGCGCGGTGGAAATCAGCACAGGCCAACCGCGTTCACCGTTGTACGACGCAACTGCAAGCTCCGCGTCGCTATCCATTACCTGCCGATACGTCTCGGTGTTGACGAACGGGTAATTCGCCGGAACGATGAGTATTCGGTCGCACTTTTCTCGCAGATATTTTAATCCACAGAAAAAAGAGTTCGCTTCTTTCAGCCACTTGTACGAGAGAACCCCCGGATAGTAAAAATCTGCACCGAGGCGCGTGCATTTCTTAACGACCGCCTTCATACTCTTGTCGCCTGTGATGAGCACGCGAAACGGCTTTGCAAGCAACAGCGTCTTTATTTGGCGGTGCATCGGCGGGTAGTCGTATTCCTCGGTTGTCGGGTCGTAGCCCTCCGGTCCTTCGATTATTAACGCGTCTGTTCTCATTGTGAGTAGCCTCGTTTCATCATTTGTGTGGTATATTCCGATGTCAATTCAGTCTTTTTACAACCCAGTGTCCGTTCCTGTTCGCGCCGACACGTTCTAACAAACCTGCGTCTTTTAATGCCTTTATTCCGTACTTTACATTGCGTTCGTTTATGCCTAATTCCGCGCTCATCATCGTAACTGTAATCCTCGGATTAGCTTCAACAAGTGCAATTATCCGGCTTTGCGTTTCGTTTATCGTGGCGTTTATAGTGCTGTTCACGGTGCTGTTTATAGTGCTGATCCAATGAATTATATTATCATGGAAATATGAAAATTACAACAGCCATTTATAGTCGGAGACCTGCTAACAATTGCTCGGTCTGTCACTTGACGGATTAACTTGTTTTGTGTTATACTCACTTCGGATACTCCTTCAATCTCAACGTACGATTCAATAGGGCTTTGACCCTGTTTGTACTTTGATTGTAAGGGGTATCCGCTTTTTGCATTCTACGTTTTTGCCTATCGCGGGAACGCTCGTATAAAAAAACATTACGACAGCAGCAATCGCTTCAACAATATCGCTTTCTCCACCGCGTCCGGCACGCCAACCTGTGCGCGGAAAATCAATGAACGAAGCAGCATAATCAGCTCATCTTCGCTTAACTCGGCGAGCTTATCTGTGTCCACCTCTGGCAATCCCAAGAAATCCGGCGGGTTTACTTCGTTGTCCGTATGGTACTCCTCTGCACATTCTGCAAGCGCGGCCTTCATATCGATGTCGAATCGCTGTGCCGTCTGTTCTTCCGTTTTGTGCGCTGCTCCATCAACAGCAGCGTCCACGTCGCCCTCAGCAGAAACGGACTCATTCTCGGCAGATTTTGGCTTTCGCGGTTTGCGCGGCTTCTTCGCGACCGCTTTGTCGTGAGCCGCCAGTTTCTTGCCATACCCAAGCCGTTCCAAAAGTGCGCGCATCGTTTCATCGTTGCATTCGCCTTTTTCGTCCGACTCACCGATGAGATACAGCGGGTCTATGTTAAACACTTGTGCGCACGGCACAACGATTTTGGCAGATATTCTCCCTGTGTTATATGCGCGGTAGATTGTATTGTGTATGACTCCCGCCGCCGAGAGTATCGCGTTCTTGTCCTTGGCGGCTGCCGCCTTCCACGCGGCCTTGAACCGAGCCTTTGTTTTCTCGCCATCGGTGCTGATATTACCCTGTTTGAGTCCCTGTACGAATGATGCCGGATACATAAAAAGCCCTCCAAGTAGTTAAAATTTTGAAATTATACAATGTTTATTTCACGCGAAGTGCATGAAATAACATTGACATTCCGTAGTTTCGGGTAATCTCACGATGTTTATCACGAGGGATTCAGCAGTCCGAGATAGAAGCTGTTCATGCTTGCAAACATGATGTACTTCATACCAAGCTCCGCAATGAAGTTCTCACAGATTTTCCACGGTTTTTCGCTCTGCATGTTTTCGCGCAGGTGAAGAAGGCAACGTTGAAGCGCCGCCCTCGTCTGCGCTCCGTTCGGGTTGCTGTCGGCAAATAGGAAATCCGACTCCTCCAAAAGCTCAATGAAATCCGAAACATCGTGGCATAGGAACAAGTACGAGCAGACCATAGCGAAAGACCGCTTGCCCCAACTTACGTCGGAGATGCTAACCTCGTTCAGCAGACCTAACAAGTCGCTCGTTAAGTCTGCTACTGAATATTTTCCTTTATTGACATACCGAAGCGCGTAATATTGCGCGATGAATTCCGACCACACAACGTATCCGGCGTTCAGTTGCCCGTCGTAGATTTTGTTTTCGGGATTCTCGTCCGGCGTGTGACCGCTTCCGTAAATATCTACGAAATGCTCACCGTCCATTTCCGTCTTGCCGCAGAAGATATGCGAAAGCTCGTGGAACATGACCTCACGCAAACCTTTCTTCGTTTCCCTGCTGTCTATTCGCACCAACACGGCAGATTTTTCACGCCCTATGAGCGCGTTCGCGCCGATTGTGTTTTCAAACTCCCACAGTTGGCTTTCGTTCAGCTTCTTGTCGGGAACATAGAGTTCGCAGAGTGCAACGGCGCGTTCAGCCATCTTTTTACGCGGCGCAAACTCGATAACAATGTCATCCGCCGTGAACGGCACGTCAGGCATTGTTTGTATGAAATCTGCAAGCGTCTTTTGCGCGATAGCTTGCATTTCGTTTAGTGTCATTTGTTGCGACTCCTTATGTTTTCGCTAATCTCGATTCCGATTGACGAATTATATCATGGTTTTTTCAGACTATCAAGGCAAACACATGCAATTACTTGATTTTTCGCGCAGGGCGTGCTATACTGCGGAATATTTTGTCAAAACAATTCGCTTCGGAGGGTCTTGCCATGCCACGCTCAACAAATCAAAAATCCAAGCCGCTGTACCTCATGCGTATACTCCTCGAACGCACGGACGAGGACAATCTGCTCACTGCGCAGGAGCTTTGCGACATTCTTGCGGAGTATGACATTCCCGCAAGCCGACAGAGCATTTACGGCGACATCGAAGCATTGCAAAAGTTCGGCGTGAACATCGTTCTGAAGCCCGGAAAAAGCGGCGGTTACTACGTCGCGTCGCGCGACTTTGAGCTTGCGGAGCTGAAACTGCTCGTCGATGCAGTGCAATCCTCGCGGCTAATTACGGGCAGAAAGAGCCAAGAACTCATAAAGAAGCTCTCTGCGCTCACAAGCACGGCGCAGGCAAAGCAGCTTAACCGACAGGTGTGGGTAAACGGCAGAGCGAAGGCACTCAACGAGACGGTCTACTACAGCATCGACGCGATTTACGACGCAATCAATGACGGCAAGAAAATCTGTTTCAAGTATTTTGACTACAGCATCAAAAAGAAACGCGTGTATCGTAAAAACGACCAAGCGTACATCCGAACACCCGTTGCGATGTGTTGGAACGAGGACAAATACTACCTAATCACCTACAGCCCGAAGCACGAGGACGCGCTTGCGGCGTATCGCGTTGACAGAATGGCAAGCGTTGAGGTTATGGGCGAGGATGCGGACGTTTTCAACCGAAAAAAGTTCAGCATCGCGGATTACATCAAGCGCACCTTCGGCATGTACTCCGGCGAAATTGTGAGGGCGCGTCTTGCGTTTGATGAGAGCCTTGTGAGCGTTGTCCTCGACCAATTCGGCAGCGAAACGGCTCTCACGGACATCGGCGGCGGACGCTTCTCAATCACCGCAGAGGTGTCCAACAGTCCGATGTTCCTCGGCTGGATATTTCAGCTCGGCGGCAAGGCGGAGATACTGCAACCACAGGGTTTGCGCGACGCAATGCGCGAAATGATGGCAAATGTAGGTCGTGCATACGGCGAATAAGTGCAATTATTGAGTACGATTTATGCGACACATCGCATTTTCGGAAATTAGGGCGGCTGCCAAAGCCGCCCTTTTCCTTTGCGCTGCAATGGTTTAGTGGCATTTTGAAAAAAGTTTTATGAGTACGGACAATGCGACACGTAAAGTTGTATAATTAAGTCAGCGAATAGGTCTTAAAAAAGCGCAATTAACACTAAAAATCATATTCTAAAGCGAACACACGCCACTCAACAGTCTGCAACGACTGATTATTTTAACCCATAATACACGCCGAACGGCGAATCAGAGGAGGACAACACAATGAACGAACACATCACTTTCGGTGCATTTCTCAAATCCAAGCGCAAAACGCGCGGATTGACCGTCCGCATAATGGCGGACAGCATCGGTGTCGGCGTTGGCTACTACTGCGACCTTGAATCCGGCCGGCGCAGGCCGCCCGAGAAGGATATGCTTGACGGTCTAATCCACGCACTGTCGCTTTTCGATGAGGACACCGCGACATTCTACGATCTCGCAGGGCGCGCCCGCGATGCCGCACCGCCCGACCTGCCGGAGTACATCAACGAGAACGCAGTCGTGCGCGTTGCGCTGCGCATCGCAAAGCAAAAGGCAAGCGTAGCAGATTGGCAGCACTTCATCGACGGACTGGAGGTGCGCTATGGTTAAATTCGTCACCTCGTACTCGCTCTCGCGCGTGCCGTTCATCACCTACGACGCGCTCGACGAATACGCCGAAGCCGTCGTGCGAGACGCTATACCGCAAGCCTTGACGACACCGCAGCCAATAGACGCGGAGATTTTCGTAGAGTATTATCTCGGCTTGAATATTGAGTACGCACGAATCAGTGGCGACCGCCAAATCCTCGGAATGACGGCGTTTGACAATGGCATCGTGCAGATTGCGGACTTGAAAACAGGTGCGCCGCAGCCGTTCCCAGTCGTGAAAGGCACGGTCATCATTGACCCGACGCTCGCGCAAAAGCGCAACCTACCGCGAATGCGGTTCACGCTTATGCACGAAGCGTCTCATTGGTTAATTCACCGTCAAGCGTTTTCGGAGGACAACCCTCTCGGCTCACCGGGTGTGTACGAGAACCAGTATCTCGCGGCGAAAGAGGGGCGCATAGACTACAGCCGCAAGCAGGAGGAACGTACTGACAGCGAACGCATAGAGCGTCAGGCAGACTTTCTCGCGTCCGCACTTCTGATGCCGCGCCCCGCACTGCGCACCGTGTTCCGCGAGTTTTTCGCGCTTTATAACGAAAAACCGCGAACAATCGTGCGCGGCGCAAGCGAGACTGACGATTGCTACGCGAAGCTGTTGACGGAGCTTGTCGCGGACAGGTTCGGCGTGTCGAAACGTGCCGCGCTGATTCGCCTCGAAAAGCTCAACGCCATCGGCGGCAAGGTTATCCGATTGCCGACTGTTTGATTCATCACGAGGAGGAAAGCATTGCAACCGCTAAGATTTGAAGATATTCAAGACGACCCCGACCTACAAGAATGGGAGTTCTTCTACGTCGTTCACGGCGTAATCCCCGAAGTGATGCCCGCGTCGGCATACAGGCGCGTTGGCACGGCGACACAGCACCGACGCAAAATCCTCAAATGTCCGTTCTGCGCGTCTCGGCTGTCAGATATGGACTTCGACACGAGCGTTGAATTGTATGGTCACGAAACGCGCGTCGTCGTCAAATGTCAGTTCTATATTCGATGTTTCCGATGCCACAAGGAGGTCGGAATCAACCTTTCGTAACCCACGCACTAACTTAATATTGCACGGTCTATCGTCAATTTTGGCGGTTAAGCATACTTGTCCCGGAATCTGGAAACAGTGTTTGGAATGTGAACGCCTTGACAACGTCAGCGGGTATTGCGGATATAGACCACTGCGCTTCAGTACGACCATGACGCAGGCGAGCAGGTGTTATTCAAAGTGACGTAATCGTCACCGCACCGAGTTCGCATGATTATCTCACCATCAGAGCGAGATAGCCACGATGCCTACGAGTCCGACAAGCGGCAACTTTTTGTTGCCGTTTGTCGGACTTTTTTTGTCTATAAACAGCGGTTTGCAGGTTGCCGCTTGTCGGATTCCCAAAAGAAAGGGAATCCGATGTTTACAAAACGCTGCCGTTCGCCCCCTTTAACTATTTGGATACCAAATTCAAATAGTTAAGGAGGAAAGAAAATTGAAAAACTACAAGGACAGCGATTACGCGCTTAATCGCTACAACGAGGGCATCGTCTACCGCTTTGCGGACGTGACGGTGGTAGTGACCCTCGCGGACTACCTCGCAGATAATCCCGACAAGACCGAGGAGGATTTTCAAATGCTGAAAGAGTTCTCCGACGCGGATTATCGGAAGCAAGACCGCGTTGACAACGCAACGAACAAGCGCAACGTGTCGATCACCGAGCTTGCCGAAACATTGGCCTGCTCCGAGCCATCGGCTGAATACGCAGTTATTGGTGTTTCGGAAGAAACCGAACGTATTGAGGAACGGCTGAAACTCGCTAAAGGCGCGTTGGACGCACTGACCGAGGTTCAGCGGCGACGGTATATTTTACATCGCGCACACGGGCTTACAACGCGAGAAATCGCTGCAATTGAATGCGTAAACCAGTCCAAGATTATGAAAAGTTTGGACGCTGCAAAAAATAAAATAAGTAAATTTCTGGCTAACAGCTAAAAATGGGGGTTCAAAACGCCCCGAAAAGTGCGTTAGGTGAGAAGCGAATAATTCCTTCTCGCCGCGTACTTTGAAAAACAACGGGGACTCGCTTGCGAGATGCTGTTCATATCAGAACTTCGGGTACAATAACCGCCGAGCCGTGCGCCACGACCGTCCTTGAGACGTGAGCGCCCCTCGTAATCGCCGATTCGTCGGCCGACTACGAGGGCAGACCAAAGGCGCGGCGATGATAATGGTACTTCTCCGAGATAACCGGAGCCGGGCAGCGCGGAGGCGCGAACCGGTGAAGCACCGCTTAGGTTGAAATACGCCTTTGGGGGCTTCAATGTATGGCTGTTGAACAACTGCCATAGCCCGTTGTTTTCCCGCGTTCGGGGCTGAGATAAATAGGACGAATAACAGATGCAAATCGTAAACTCACACAACATTATATATTACTTATAGTTTGACGATTCTGCCCGTGCGCCGAGGGAACACACGCGACGCCCCGGCGTATCGCAGAATCGCCAAGCAGGGAGATAACTTAAAAATGAAAGACTTAACATATGAAATCTCACGAACGCCGCCCGACGGCAAAATACCGCGTATTTTCCTCGGCGGCAAACCTATCCTCTACGCCTACGGCTGTGCGCTGCTCGAACGTGAAACGGACAAGGGCTACGTTTACACGGCGATAAACCTCGAAACAAACAAAACCGCCGTAATTCGCCGCAGCGTCAATCCGTTGTCGCCGCAAAGCGTGAACTCGGCGGTTGAGCGTATGCGGCTCTCGAATGTCGCCGGCGTAGGTCGGCTTGAAGCCGAGCACCTGCGCGGCAAACAGGTCACACCGGAGAAGGTCGGCGAAATCCTCGACAAAATCTTCCTCGAGATTCTGCCGAAACACGGCTACACAATCCGCGAGGAGCAATCGTCGCTGTCACGGCACATCTTAGACACCATAATCAATCGCTGCGTCACACTCGCCGAAGCCGAGGTCGGCATCGGCAAAACGCTTGCATATCTGCTGCCCGCAATTCTCGCGAAGCGCGGACGCGTGAACGACTTCGACAACCGTGCGCTTTACCCGAAAATGCAGTATTCGGACATGCGCAATATGCCGATTGTCATTGCAACGTCAAGCATTGCGCTGCAAAAGGCAATCCTCACCGACTACATTCCCGCGCTGTCGAAGATACTCACCACGCACGGAATTATCCGAACACCCATCACCGCCGTTCTGCGCAAGGGTCGCAGTCATTATGTTTGTGAGCGCAAGCTGCGCACGTTCCTTGATTGCGAGAAAAACAAGCAAATGCAAAATCGACTGCGCCGCCTACTTGCGCCGAACGCACCGATTGACCTCGCGGAGATTGAGGGCTTCGACGAATACACGAAACGCAAAATCTCCGTGCCTGAGAAATGCACGATGGGTTGTCCGCACCGCGATGCCTGCGCGTATTGGCAGCTTCGCGAAAACGCGGGCAATCCGAGCATTGACATTCAAATCGTCAACCACAACTACTTGCTTGCCGACACCGTGCGCCGCAGTACCGAGGGTACGCCGCTTATTCCGAACTACCAAATGCTCATCATCGACGAAGCGCACAAATTCCTCTCGGCGGCGCGGTCAATGTACGGCGTGGAGCTCACGAGCGCGGCACTGCCGCAAATCTGCGAAACCATCAATAATCTGAGCTTCATTCGCGAATCGGCGCAGCGAATTGCGTATATGAAAACGCGGCGGCTACTCGAAGTCAACCGCAAGCTGTTCACGAGCTTGAATGAAATGAGCGTCACCGACGCCGAAGATGACGCGGTGCGTTTACCCGCCGTTATTGACGGCGAC
>JGI994J12354_10001866_pt1 | contig 21132 bp, 19 predicted proteins | sample IntmicLarv3ML3BL_FD_12354 | JGI IMG/M metagenome (IMG submission 12354) | reverse complement strand
AGATAAACAGCAGGAGATCTCCATCACGGAGTTCTTCGAGAAGAACAAACATATCCTGGGGTTCGATTCACGTTCCAAGTCCCTTCTGATGGGAATAAAGGAAGCAGTTGACAACTCCTTGGACGCTTGTGAAGAAGCAAGCATCCCACCTGAGATATGCGTTAAGATCGCACGTCTCGACGAAGAAGAATACAACATCTCGATCGAAGATAACGGACCCGGTATCGTTCACAGGATGATGCCGAATGTCTTCGGAAGATTACTTTTCGGGTCAAGGTTCCATGCCTTGAGACAGTCGAGAGGACAGCAGGGTATCGGTATCTCCGCTACCGTCATGTACGGTAACATAACCACCGGAAAGCCTGCTCATATCAAATCCAAGATCCAAGGTGACGATGCTGTTGCATGGGAAATGGATATAGTCATCGATACGAAGATCAACCGCCCTGTCGTAACGAACGACAGAGCATTCACATGGGAAGGGAAAGAGAGCGGTACATACGTCGATTATTTCATCAAAGGAAGGTACATCGGAGGAAAACAGTCGATCTATGAATATCTGAAGAACACTGCGATCGTGAACCCTCACTGCCGCATCACTTATATGGACCCTGACGGCAAGACGACGGTGTTCGAAAGGGCAACTGACATAATGCCTGTAAAATCTAAGGAAATAAAACCGCACCCTCAGGGCATTGAGATCGGCGATCTGCTTAAACTTGCACACATCACACAGGAGAAGACCGTCAAGGCATTCCTGAAGAATGACTTTTCCCGAATAACCGATCGTATCGCAGAGGACATAGTCTCTGCTGCCAATATCTCAAACAAGACCAAACCTGAGAATCTTACAATGGAAGATTGTAAGCTTATGGTCAAAGCTATCGACTCGGTAAAGATCATGGCTCCGCAGACGGACTGTCTGTCACCGATCGGCGACACATTGATCAAAAAAGGACTGATGCATGTCCTCGAAGGACTTCGTCCTGAATACTACGCACCGCCGGTCAGCCGTGCCCCCAAGTCAGTTAACGGGAATCCGTTCATCGTTGAAGTGGGAATAGTATACGGAGGAGATATACCGGCTGACAGCCAGGTTTCCATCCTAAGGTTTGCGAACCGTGTTCCGTTGCTCTACCAGCAGGGAGCCTGTACAATAACGAAAGCAGTGGAAGCAATGGACTGGAGACGATACGGATTGGAACAGAGAGGCGGAAAAGGAATACCTTACGGGCCTGCTATAGTTCTGGTGCACATCGCATCCACGAAGGTTCCGTTCACATCCGAAGGTAAGGAGGCGGTTGCGAACATCGGGGAGATACAAAACGAGATAGGATTGGCATTGAAGCTATGTGCCAGGAATCTTAAGAGCCACCTTAATAAGAGGGACCGCAGGGACAAGACCCACGCGAAATTCGAGATCGTCCAGGAGATCCTTCCTGCAATGGCCAAGAAGTCTGCTGAAATGTTAGGGCGCCCTGTTCCTAAACTTGATAAAACGATCTCAAAGATCATGAACGTCGTTTGGGTACATCCGACGGAAGAGGTACAGAAGAAGATGCGTCGTATAAAATTCGACATCTTCAACTACACCGCAATATCCCGTTCATTCAGAATTCACATGCAACTTCCGATGGAAGCCGTCAATGACACGATAAAGGGGAAAAGTTTCGTGGATATGAACGAGGAAGGAAAAGCAACATGGGAAGTTCTTGAACTTGAACCCGCAGGCAATACATCGATAACATTCGACCTCATCGGCGACATGTGCGATGTCTTCTCGACCGAAGAGGTGTACATCTCCGGTGTCAATCCCGTTATAGTGATGGGTGCTGAACCATTACCGGGAGACTGGGGTATCAAAGGTATGGAGATCACAGAATACGACGCTGATCTTGATGAAGACAGTGATGATGACGATGAATCTGAAGAGGAGGGACTCGACGATGACGAATGATAGAAGTAAAGCAACAGTGGACAGCCTTATGGGGGTCGTCGAATCCATATATAATCAACTGGACACCGGCGATATACCGCACATGAACCTCTCACTGAGGTCAAAGAAGAACATTGAGTTCGATCCGAAATCGAGCGTATGGAAATACGGAGACCTTCAGACGAACAGGAACAGTAAGACCGTGAAAGGGGCAATGATGATGCTCAGGACCCTTCACACGGTGGATTTCATCGAGGAAATGATCAAAGACAAGAGGACGTCGACCCTGAGAGAGATGTACTACATCTCCGAAGGGTGGGGATACGGTAAGTTCAGTTCACAGGATGAAAGCAACCTGCTCGTGGAAGATATGGAAATAATATCAAAATTCATGAGAGAAGATTTCAAACTCAGGCCGGAAGAGAGCGGGGCTCACCTTTACGGTGACATCGACATAAAGACGATGACGAAAAAGGGAATGAAAACGTTCAATTGCATGGATGATGTCGCTGAAACGGGTTTTGCAGTTCCGTACAATGTCGAAAAGGATAACGTTGAGATCGGAAAGACGAATGCAAAATTCATCATGGCGATAGAAACAGGTGGTATGTTCGCAAGACTTGTCGAAAATGGTTTCCCGGAGAAACATAATGCGATACTTGTACACCTGAGCGGACAGCCGGCAAGAAGCACCAGACGTCTGATCAAACGTATGAATCAAGAACGGAACTTACCGGTAGTGGTGTTCACCGACGGTGACCCGTGGTCGTTCAGGATCTTTGCGTCCGTTGCCTACGGAGCGATCAAGACCGCTCATATTTCTGATTACCTTGCAACACCGACCGCACAGTTCGTCGGAATTACTGCATCAGATATCCTGAACTACAAACTGCCGACCGACAAGTTATCGGAACAGGACATAAGCGCACTGAAGAGTGAACTTACCGACCCGAGATTCAAGGACGAATTCTGGGTGCAGGAGATCGAAGCCATGCTTGGAATGAAGAAGAAAGCAGAACAGCAAGCGCTGGCCAAATACGGTCTGGACTTCGTTACGTCGAACTACTTACCGGAGAAGCTGACCGACCTGAACGTCCTATGAGGATTCAGATAAACGCTTTACAACAAACCCTTTATCCATAGCTTCCAGAAAATGACCCAGACGCGGTCCGGATGTCCTGTTGATAAGTACTTTGTACAACGCCTGGAATCCGCCTTTCGGTCCTATGGGGGACTCTTTTCCGAACTCGGATATTGTTTTGTGGATCTCCTCTGCATTCCATTCGATATCATTCAATTTTGACGATAACGTTCTCAGATATGTCTTCTCGCCGTCTGATAACTCGACCTTGGGCATTTCCTTGCATATCGAGAACTTCACGACCTCGGGTGCAAACCCGTTCAGCCAGAATTTGACACACTCGACGCGTCTCTTGAGACGTTCTGCATCTGCATCGGAAGCATCATTGAATTTTCCTGTTCTTTTCAGTATTTCGATGATCCCTTCGATGCTGTCAGCCATCTGCACCACATTGACCAGATGCCGATACGGGACTTCCACCGGTTTCACTTTCGGAACATCATTGTGTTGCGCGATCTCGTACGCACGGACGGAGTTCTCTTCTGCTTCCGTGAACTCTTTGTTGAAATATGCTTCTTCTATCCTGTCATATTCGTCAGAGATATCAAGGACGCCCATCCCGGGATCGTAATCTATGTGTCTTTCGGGATTCACACGCAGGAACAGGTAATTCAAAACTTCCGGAGGGGTCATGTTAATGGCATCCATCCCGGTTACTGATGATCCTGTGGACTTGTGCATCTGGCCCACTCCTTTCAGCTGAACGAATTCGTACGGTATCGGATACGGTGCAGTTCCGTTGAAGATCTCTTCGACTATACGGACGCCTGATTCGTATGAGCCTCCTGCGGACGCATGGTCCTTTCCGAAAGGTTCCGCTGAAACGTTAAAGATCTTCCATTTCGCCGGCCATTCCAATCTCCAGGCCAGCTTCCCTTCGCCCTTGGTTATGTCAGTCATACCTTCGTGACCGCATTTGCATTTGTAGCTGACCACCGGGAATTCGTACGTTTCTCTTAAGGAATCGGCAAACCTTCCGCATTTTTCACATAACGGAGTGTATGGTGTGTATGTAGCGGGAACGTCCCTTCCCGTCACTTCCTTCAATATCTTAACTATTTGATCATGTTTCCTGAATGATGCATCGATCATCTCAGTGAACTTACCTTGTTTGTAAAGTTCATGCGTCCAGATCACTTCGCATTTGACACCCAAAGCATCAGCGGCATCTAAGAACGGCTGAATGAAATGATGTGCATAATTGTCGTGCTTTCCGCAGGGGCACGGGAAACAACAGATCGGCATTCCCACATATTTTTCAAACTCGGGGGGAAGGAATTCGTAACGTTTCCTGAGCGGATCGAAGGAATCGATGAGATAGATCATCTTCACATCCGAGCCTTTACTTTCCAACGCACTGCGCATAGACTCTGCGGTAATTGCTTCTCTTAGACTTCCGACATGGATCATTCCTGTCGGGCTGATGCCTGCTGATACCAGCGGACGGTCCGTCTTCTTTGCTACCTCTTCTGCGATAACATCTGCCCAGTGCATAATCTGCTGTATATACACTTTATAAATGAGACTTTCGGTCTTTATCCGGAGGCAGATATATCAGAAATTGTTAGATAATGTATTTATACTGATTTAAGCATCGATGCGGCATGGCAAAGAAGGAAGGCGGCGGATTTCAGTCATCCGCCGGATTGATGAGATACTTCGACACAGAGAACGACAAAGCGCTTAAGGTAAGTCCGCGTGTCGTGATCGGTCTCGCTATCGGTGCTGTTATCGCGGTACTTCTTCTTCAGACATTCTTCCCGATGTCGTAATGTACTTCTTTTTGAACGCTCTCGACAGGAATACGGGTGCGATTATCGTTGTAACAATGGACATCATCACCACAACGGAATAAAGGGAGTTTGAAAGTACTCCTGTGGCCAATCCGATAGATGCGACGATTATTCCCACTTCCCCGCGAGGGACCATACCTATGCCAATGATATTTGACGAATCCTTCTCCATGGACCTGTCGGTCTTTGATCCGATATAACACCCGACATATTTTGAAATGAATGCTAAGATAATGATAACGATTCCGACCATCAGGATCTCGGATGTCATGTCAGAAATATCGATCTTGAATCCTACTGATACAAAGAAGAACGACACCAGGAAGACATTCAATGCTTCGACCTTATCGGAGAGCTTCCACTCACATGAACAGTCAGCGAACAACATACCGGCAAGGAACGCCCCTATTATTGCCGCCAATCCTATGTACTGAGACAATGCCGCCAATCCGAGACATACGATTATTGATAGTGCCAGCATGTTGACATTCGTACTCTTGCCGCATTCTTTGCGTCTGCATGAGTATGCCTGTATCTTAGGGATACCTTTCAAACAGAACAGTATGATGAGAATGACGAACAGCACTGCAGATATTGAAATGATAAGGATGTTCGTTATACTGAATTCACCCGTCTCGGCCATACCTGCGACCACTGCGAGAACGATCATTCCCAATATATCATCGATCACTGCCGCACCTATGATTATCCTGGACTCTTTTCTGTCAGTGAGTCCCATGTCCTTGATCACACGCGCCGTGATGCCGACGCTCGTAGCGACCATGGCCGCACCCATGAACATTGCATGATATGTGTTCCCGTCATAGTACATTATGAACGTGTAACCCAAAATGAAAGGGATTATGACACCTAATAACGCAACATAGAATGCAGTCTTGCCGATGGACAGAAGATTGCAGACCTTGGTCTCCAATCCGACCGCGAACAACAGGAATATGACCCCCAGTTCGGCAAGGACCTCCAGGATCTCCTCGTTCATGCTTCCGGCCTGAAGTCCGAGCATCTCCCGGAAAGACCAATCGCCAACGACGATGTTCGCTATCGCAATACCTATGAGTATCTCGCCTATAAGCCCGGGAACCCCGAATCTGTTGAACACAGCTGACGCTGCATACGCCAAAATGAATATGACGAATAACATCAGCAATATCTGCCCAAGGACCTCAGATTCCATAATCCGTGAGAAGAAAAGGGGAATTTAAAGGGTTTGTCTAAATGAAGAGCTTTCTGCTTCCGTCGACCGAAGATACTGTCACGGCAAAGTCGTCTCTTACCGATACCGATTCGTTGGAATCGTCCATCACATCATCGTCTTCCTTGGTCTCGCCGAAGGATATGCTGATGTTATCATCCTTGTCCTCTTTGGTAAAGAACGAGAAGAATATTCCACCCTTCTCTTCGGTCCCTTCCGCGTGTACGAATGTTTCAGCCTTATGTGCGGGCACAGCGGAAACTTCAGTTATCTCGGATTCATCGATCTCGAGGAACTCCTTTATCTCGGATTCATCGATCTCGAGGAACTCCTTTATCTCGAGAACATCAACTTCGAGGTAGTTCGGTTCTGCGGACACCTCGTGAACTTCAGTTATCTCGGATTCATCGATCTCAAGGAACTCCTTTATCTCGGATTCATCGATCTCAAGGAACTCCTTTATCTCGGATTCATCGATCTCAAGGAACTCCTTTATCTCGGATTCATCGATCTCCAGATCACAGGATTCTTCCGCTGCATCAAACACATCGATCTCGAGGAACTCATGCTCCGAATCGAATGCTTTGAGAACCGTTTCCGGCATCATTACGGAGAGTTCGGACTCTGTTCTGATAATGTCCTCATCATTCACGAGAATAAAGTTGGGAATGTATTCAGAATGGTCTTCGGTCTGAACTTCAATGATCGTTCTTGCGGTCAGTGACATCATGTCGATCTCAACGTTTATCGGGGAAACAGGGGTTTCCAGACCTGTGAGATCGATCTCAACGTTTATCGGTGATGGTTGTGTCTTCAGACCCGCGAGATCTATGACCACATTGATCGGAGACACAAGCGTTTCCAAGCTTTCGTAGTCAATTTCAACATTTATAGGGGACACAAGCGTTTCCAAGCTTTCGTAGTCAATTTCAACATTGATCGGAGAGATTGCTGTTTCCAGACCTGTGAGATCGATCTCAACGTTTATCGGTGAGACCTGAACTTCTGCTTCGACCATTGCCTCTTCGCCGACAGTAGGGATAGATACTGATTCCAGCGATGCTATGTCAAATGACACTTCCGCCTGAGGGGCGTGTTCTACTTCTTCAACATCGAACCGCGAATCCAACGGAGATTCTGCTGCACGGTCGAATGCGTCAAAGTCTATTGATATGCGTCCGTATACCGGGACCGCAGCTTCGGGGACAGCACGCTGCGTTTCCTGGACCATCGGGGCCTCTGTCATCTCGATCGGTATGTGAACTTCCGGTATTGTTTCCGGTTCGTCATCTTCCTCGGTTTTTTCTTCCCGGATCGCAGATGCGACGGGCGCATCCAGTATGTCCAGGTCGATCACTGTACGGACAGGCGTTTCGTCAATGTTATCAAAGAGGTCTATGAACATTTCCTCTTTTGTCGTTCCGCGGATCTCGGTCTCTTTTCCGACCGCTTCCATTATGATCTCCTCTTCCACCGCAATTTCTTTTTCGATGGCCGCTTCGGAAATCGTTTCTGTTTCGACCTTCACTTCGGCCTCTGCTTTCATTTCAACGATCACTTCTAACTCTTGAACTTCAACAGTAACGGGAACATCCAGTATGTCCAGATCTATTTCTGTGCACAGGGGTCCGTCGTAAACGTCAGATGCGTCCGCGGGTATCTCTTCGGGAACGTCATCTGCAACTGCAGGTTCATCATGAACATCGGCCTTTACAGCAGGCGTTTCCGGTGTATCGTCAAAGAGATCGATGAACACTTCTTCTTTCGTCCTTACGTGCTCTTCGTCATCGGTCTCGTCATCAGTCTCGTCATCGATCTCTTCTTCAGAATCGACACATTCGTCAATATCGACAACAGTTCTTGACTGGGGTACCCTTCTTACAGGAGTTCTTTCAGTGGCCTTCATGGGCGGGAGGAAGTCGAAATAGTCCACTTCTCCTTCTTCGGTCTCCTCTTCTGTTTCCTCTTCGTAAAATCTTCTCTCGGTCTCTTTGATGAATACAGGTTCTGCAACCGGTTCTGCGGCTGCAGGAATGACATCAATCTCAGAGACCTTTACGGGCTCATCTTCAACGACCTCGAATGTTTCGAGAGGATCTTCTTCCTCTGTGTCTTCCGCGGGGGCCTCGTCCATGACCTCATAGGTCTTCGGACGTATCTCAGTTCTTATCTTCGGTGCTTCCACTTTAGCGAAACGTCCCGGCATTACGTTACGTTTCGTGATGTCAGGCAGTTCCGGATCGCTGTTCGAATGTATTCCGTTTATACACTCCAGCGATTCGATATAGTCATCTTTCACCTTCTCGCGTCCGAAGAATCCTTTCTCCGGTTTGGAACCCTTGACCGCTTTGGCCATCGAACCGAAAGCGCCTTTCAGCTTACTCCCGAACGTAGTTCCCTTTTCCTTTTGAGCGCTAACGCTACTGTCTGTAGAGTCTTCAGACCCCATGCTATCCCATCCGGAATATGTATGAGCCTGACCATTTATAAATGTTCTTAATTATTACGCGTATCAGCGACTTCTTACAAATTTGATATAATCTGCCTTTCCTGCGCTGTAGATGTCTTCCATCATATTACCCAGCGTTCCGGAATCGCTTGACAGTATCATCACTTCTAAACAATTCCGATTCTGAAGATGTGAATGCATTTGCGTTTTGATTATCTTTTCATACTTGTGCTGGATGGTATTCATCCATTGGTCTCCGTGAGTTCCGTGGACGATGACCAGAACACCTTCCATGTCACCTTCCATGCTTTCAATTTTCCTTATTTCGGATTCTGCCATCTTTACAGATACACGGACCGCTTCGCTTCTCCCTTTGAGATCCAATGCTTTTTCAATTCTTTCCAATGCGTCTATGCTCTCATCCGGCAGGGATATGCTGATTATCGTCATTTTCAATGCCTTCTTATTAACCTGAAATGCGAATTTGATATTTAATTAATAACAATATGGCAATCCTTTAATAACTATTCAGTATCGAGAGTTTCATGTTCGAAGGACTCAGTTCCGGCTCAGTCATGCTGGTATTCGCTGTCGTTATCTTCATCGTATCGATGATCGCGTCATATGTTCCCATGGTCAGAAAGATGAGTTCAAGAACGGTCCATCTGATGATAGCTCTTGCAGCGGGCATTTTCATCGGGATATTGTTCTTCATGCTGCTTCCGGAGACATTCGAGGAAGGGGACCCCCACGATGCAGTTGTTTGGATACTGATAGGTTTCCTTGCAGTGTTGTTCTCGGATGTGTTGATAAAGCATTTCCATGGAAGGAAATGCGCATGCATACCTGACGGTCCGACGATAATAGAGATAGGTGTACAGCCCAAGAAGAGAGTCAACGAACACACTCATGAGTTAACGTCAGCGTCTGCGTTCGTCGGATTATCGATACACGCGGCAGTGGACGGTATGATATTAGGCATCGGATTATCTGTGGGAGACGAGATCGCACTGGCCGCACTGATCGGAATATCATTGCACAAGTTCGTTGAACTGTTCTCTTTGTCATCGACATTCCTACTTACGGACCTGAGCAAGAAGAGGGTGCTGACATATCTGCTTGTATTTTCGCTGATAACGCCGATGGCCGGATTCGTGTCATTCGGACTGCTTGATGCGGCGGATGGCTTTGAGATGTATATTCCGTTAGCATTGGCTGCTGGCACATTCATGTATGTCGGGATCTACAGCTTACTTCCTGAGGCGTTCCATGAACGCAAGGACAGTATCATTCCTTTCATCCTCGTAGTGGTCGGTGTCATCGTGATATATGCGATAGTGTCGGTCATCGGGACCGGACATGTGCATTGAAACACCCCCATTGGCGGATGCGCACACTTAAATCCTTGGTAATTATACGCCAAATCCATGGAAGTCAGCATCTGGTTCTGGGCCGGATTCTTCATATTGATAACCTTTCTGCTCTGTTTGGATCTTTTCGTGTTCAACAGAGGAGCACACAAGGTCTGTACTAAGAAGGCTCTGAAGCTGACCGCATTCTGGATCGGCGTTGCCATGGTGTTCTGCGCTTTCGTTTACGTTGAGTGGGGCTCAGGAGCGGCGATGGAGTTCCTTACCGCATACATCATCGAGGAAACGATGAGTCTGGACAATGTTTTCGTGTTCATCATCGTGTTCTCGTCTTTCGCTGTTCCTGAGGAATATCAGCACAAGGCGCTGTTCTACGGTGTTGTCGGTGCGATCGTGATGAGAATGGTATTCATCTTCGCCGGTATCGAACTCATAGAAAGATTCGATTGGATCATGTACATCTTCGGTGCACTTCTGATCTACGCTGCGATAAAGACAATGGTCCAGAAAGAAGGCACCAACGATCCGAGCAACAACATCATGGTACGCGGTGCGAAACGTCTGTTCAAGGTATCTGATGAATACGATGGGGACAAACTATTCACTGTAAAGGACGGCGTCAAGATGGCGACACCGTTGTTCATTGCGATCATCGCATTGGAAAGCACGGACCTGATATTCGCAATAGATTCCATTCCTGCGGTGCTGTCGATATCCACTGAACGTTTCATCGTATACACATCGAATATCTTCGCCATTCTCGGTCTGAGGTCGTTATACTTCGCGCTGAACGGCAGTATCAACAAGTTCCGTTACCTCAAATACGGCATAGGTGCGATATTGGTGTTCGTAGGAACTAAGATGCTGATCGCAGAGTGGTATCACGTCTCCATTGAGCTGTCGCTCCTGGTGATCGGTGTCTGTATCATCGTGTCTATCTTGGCATCGTCACAGGCGAACAAGAGGGACCGCCTCGGGGGAACTGCAGAGTGAATATGATATCGGATGTGACGACGTGATTGAGATCGTTCTCGTTGTGGTCCTTGTATTCGCTGCCATATTATTCGTCATACTCTATGACAAGGTCCTGAAGACCGCAAACACCAACACAGAATTAGCCAAGAGGATATGGGCGGTCGAGAAGGAAAACGAACAATTACAAAAACACATAAGCGAGCTTGAATCCGAATCAAAGACAGAAGATTGATGTCTTAACAGCAAATGTCAGAAAAACGCTCTAAAGTGTCAAAATATCCCATTTTATATTTACGACGAGACCGGCGATTTTTAATAGCTTTATATATGGGTTCAAAGTTGTTTTATATAAGTGTTCAAGTAACGGAATGTTGAGATAAATGACAAAGATAGATGGGTACAAGTTCAAGGGAGAGTTTTCGATCAGCGGGGATGATGTTCCTCCGATCGCTGGCGTGTTCATTGTTGTGACGACAATAGATAAGAAGAAATTCATGGTCATTGATATCGATTGTTCTGATAATCTGCGAAGGACCATCAAACACCATGAAAGAAAAGAAGAATGGATGAAAAAGAAGAAGGACGAGATATACATCATGATCTACAAAGAGAAATCCGAAGGGATCAGGAACGGTATCGTGCAGGACCTCCGGGACGTCCGCAAGAAGAACATCTGTCAAGATGTCTATTCTTGATCCTTAAACCATTCTCTCCTCCCTTTCCGTCGGGAAGATCGGCATTCGTTCATGAGAGTTACCCGTTTTCGCATGTGCCAGGTCAGGGATCGTATTATGTTTTACTTCCGAGTTTGAGGCTATTTTACTTCCGAGTTTGAGGAAATTATCATCAGAGACAAGAATGGATAGATACGAAGATCGTAATGAACAAACAGAAGAGGATGAAAGTGCTCCCGCCGGGATTTGAACCCGAGTCGAAGCCTCGAGAGGGCTTCATGATTGGCCGCTACACTACAGGAGCTGTACCCCGATGAATACAATTTGCTTAATAAAGATTACGTTCACTCGAAAAGGGTTCCTGGCCTGAGCGGAAGATTACGTTTATGTTCCGTTCTCCTGACCTGGTCTTTTATGGATTTGACGGTCTCGCACGGTATTCCCAAAGTTTGAGCGATATCTTTCACCGCAGCATCAGATTCAAAATTGTACAGGATAAGATCGAGCATATCATAAGAGATACCCATTTCCTCCTCATCCGTCTGATCCTCCCAGAACCCTGCGCTCGGAGGACGCTGAATTATCTCATCCGGAACATTGATCATCTTGGCCATTTGTTTCACATTCGTTTTGTACATATTGGCCAACGGTGTGATATCACATGCCCCGTCACCGAATTTTGTGAAATAACCGGTCATGAGTTCACTTTGGTTTGATGTTCCCATTACCAGATAGTTACGTTTCCTCGCTAAGTTGTAGAGAACTACCATCCTGCATCTGGCCGAAATATTCCCGCGTTCCATAGCAGCATCCTCTTCCGACTGGAGGACCGCGGATAGAGAATCCACTGCGGGCTGTATATCGATTATCTTGTACTCCGTTCCCCATTCATCCGAGAGATCTGACGTGATCTTGTAATCCTTCGGCGATGTTGCTCTGAACGGCATGAACACATTCAGGATGTTCTCGGGACCTATGGCATCTGCTGCCAATTTGGTAACGACAGCAGAATCCAATCCTCCGGATAATCCGATCACAGCACCTTCTGCTCCGGCCTTCTTCACGGAATTCCGTATGAACGCCATCAGATGTTCTGCATCCGCTTTCGAAACATTCGGGAGTTTATTCTCTGCCATATGTAGTGTATCGCACACAGAATAAATAATTCGTGCCCTGTTATTCTTCATCCACAATCAGAAAGTTATTAATGCGAGTAGCATTTTGTCGGGACTGAGCCGAGATGGCCCAGCCCGGTAAGGCGCGAGCCTGGAAAGCTCGTGGCGAATTTCGCCTCGGGAGTTCGAATCTCCCTCTCGGCGCTCACTTATTATAATCAAACAGTAACCGACGGCCTCATTCCTCATAGAATACGTGTGACGGACGTTCTGTTCTCGGCGCACGTACGCAAGACATATACACCAAATAAATACACAGAAACCCTTACGGGGTCTGAAAGAGTGTAAAATATGAAAGTGAACGCCGATCTTTATGTGAAGGACGTACCCGGTCAGCTTGTAGGCTCCTTGGACCCCATATCCCTGGTTGACGGTAACATCGTCGGAGTGGTACACAACCGCGAGGAAGTGATGGACGGAAGGATATCCGTGAATATCACATTCGAGGTGGATTCGGCAGAACAATTGGACAAACTGAAAGGGATATGGCGTTCCAAGGATATCATAATCTCCCGTATCGGATCCGTTACGGAAACTTTCCCGATGGAATACATGCTGATAGGGGACATAAGTGCCAGCAGCATAGAAAGAATGCTGAATAATGCTAAGAAGAAGGTCGCAGTGGAGTCGATGGACATACGTTATTCTTCTAAGACCGCATCAAATAAACAAACGATCATGATCTCGGCAAAGGTATGCAGCCGCGATGACATCAAGAAATTGGACAGATTCCTTGCAGCCGAGTGTTCNAGGTCNAGTATCGTGTACATAAGGGGGGTCGAGGAATGAAGNTCGTAATATCCGGTTTCGGGACNGTNGGNCAGGGNTTCTCCGAAGTGCTTGCCCTCAGNAAGGATATGCTGAATGAACGNTGCGGNTCTGATGTGAAGATAGTTGCAGCATTCGATTCCAAAAGCTATGCACTGAACAATGATGGTCTGGACCCCCTGGAACTCGTTTCNGTNAAAAAGGAAACAGGAAAGGTAGGCAGGAACGTACTGAAGAGCGGCGTTGATCTTCTGAACTCAGTGGATTATGATGTTCTTATCGAGGTCAGCCCGACGAACATAGAGAACGGCGGGGAAGGGTTGAAGAATATCACTCACGCACTCGAACACGGCAAGGACGTGATAACCGTCAACAAAGGCCCGCTCGCACTCAAGTTCTCTGAACTCAGGAAGATAGCGAAGAAGAACAAAGCCCAATTCAGATTCGAAGGATCCGTCGGTGGTGCAATGCCTATCATCAACCTCTGCTGCGAGAACCTCGTAGGAGAAAGGATACGATCGATAAGGGGTATCTTCAACGGTACATGCAACTTCATACTCAGCCGCATGGATTCAGGACTTCCGTTCGAACAAGCTCTTAAGGAAGCGCAACAGATGGGCTATGCGGAGACCGACCCGACATACGATATCGAAGGGATCGACACTGCATGTAAAGTGGTCATCCTCGCAAACTCCGTCTTCGGGAAGAAAGTTACCATCAAGGANGTAAAGATCACAGGGATCACCGAAGTGAATGAGGAAGCTGTTGCTTTAGCNTCAGATAACAACATGGTCATCAGACTCATCGGTGAAGTTTCAGAGGACCGTCTTGAAGTTTCCCCGAGACTCATACCGAAAGGCCATCCGCTGGGAATATCGGGAACATTGAACAAGGCACAGATCATAACCGATCTTGCAGGCCCTATAACCATATCCGGCCGAGGAGCAGGAAGGATCGAAACAGCATCCGCCATACTGAGCGATCTGATAGCGATAATCGATTCGCGTCGCCAATGATTTATATACAGATATGAATCGGCTAATTGGGTACCATGAAGAACGTTCTGATCTACGATACCACATTACGTGACGGCGCACAGGCCGAAGGTGTATCATTCTCGTTAGAGGATAAGATCGAGATTCTGAAGAGATTCGACGATTTCGGGATACATTTTGTGGAAGGCGGTATACCGACATCAAACCCAAAGGACGCTGAGTTCTTCTCTTCAGTCTCGAAAATGAAGTTGAAGACAAATCTGACAGCATTCGGAAGCACAAGACGTGCGGAATTCACAGCGGAAAATGATCCGGGTCTGAAAGGGCTTGCGGAATGTAACGCAAAGTGGATATGCATCTTCGGGAAAGCTTGGGATTTTCATGTTACGGATGCGTTGAAGGTCTCTTTGGAAAAGAACCTGATAATGGTGAAAGACAGTATACGTTTTCTGAAAAAGAACAACAAGAACGTGATATTCGATGCAGAACACTTCTTTGACGGCTACCGCAATAACAAGGAATATGCACTGGATGTTCTGAAAGCAGCAGAGAAAGCAGGAGCGGATTGGATAGTTCTCTGCGACACGAACGGAGGAACACTTCCGGCAGATATATCCGCAGGCGTGGAAGATGCGATAAAGAACGTGAATGCTCCGATAGGCATCCATTGTCATAATGATTCTGATCTTGCAGTAGCATGTTCACTGGCGGCAGTGGACAGCGGTGCGACAATGGTCCAGGGGACCGTCAACGGAATCGGTGAAAGATGCGGCAACGCGAACTTGTGTTCCATAATACCGAATCTGATGCTGAAAACAAAGCACACAGTTCCGATGAAAGATCTTGCGAAATTAACGTCATTGAGCCGCTTCATCGGAGAGACCGCGAATATGCGCATTCCTCTCAATCTCCCATACGTAGGAGAATCGGCATTCGCCCATAAGGGCGGAATGCATGTCAGCGCCGTCAAAAGAGATTCAAGAACATACGAACACATCTCCCCGGACGCAGTGGGGAACAACAGACGCGTCCTCATCTCTGAAATGTCAGGAAGATCCAGCATCTCCGAGAAGATGAAACAGCTGGGCATCAAGGAAGAGGATGACATCGAGAACATCACAGACTTGATCAAAGAACTCGAATCCGAAGGATATCAATTCGAGGGAGCGGACGCAAGCTTCGAACTATTGATAAAGAAATCCCGCGGAACATTCGACCATCCTTTCGAGGTCACCGGTTTCCGTTTATTCATTGACGACGTCGGAGAAAAGGGATTGATATCCGAAGCGAGCATCAAGGTCATGGACCGTTTAGGTAATATCGAGCATACAGCATCAGACGGCGACGGTCCTGTTAACGCGTTGGATCGTGCATTGAGAAAAGCGTTGTCAAGATTCTACCCGATACTGAACGATATACGATTGACTGATTACAAAGTACGTGTACTTGACGAGAAGGCGGCAACCGCCGCTACCGTTCGCGTACTGATAAGATCAACGAACGGAATGGACAGTTGGACAACTGTCGGAGTGTCCGAGAATGTAATAGAAGCGAGTCTGCTGGCACTTGTGGATTCGATAGAATATGCAATACTTAAGAACGAGGGGTCGTAATATGAACAGGAACATAATCACGCTTGTCGGTAAGGATCACGTAGGAATAATCGCAAAGGTCTGTACCTACCTGGCAGAGAATCAGATAAATATACTTGATATAACGCAAACGACTGTGCAGGAATACATCAACATGATGATGATAGTCGATTCCGACGCTTGTAAGAAGGACTTCTCCAAAGTTGCCGATGAACTTGCCGACGTAGGAAAGAACATCGGCTGCGTTATCAAAGTTCAGCGTGAAGATATCTTCAATATGATGCACCGGGTGTAATTCTATGATAGATCTTTCCGAGGTCCTTGAAACGAACAAGATGATCGAACATGAGAATCTTGACGTCAGGACGATCACGTTAGGTATAGGTCTTATGGATTGCTGCGATCCCGATCTGAAGAAACTGAACGATAATATTTACAAAAAGATCACAGGCATCGCTAAAGATCTTGTGAAAGTGGGAAAGGATATCGAACGCGAGTTCGGGATACCGATCGTGAACAAAAGGGTCTCGGTTACACCGATATCCATCGTCGGGGCGTCTGCATGTAAGACCTCAGACGATTTTGTCAAGATAGCGAAGACGTTAGATAAAGCTGCCAAGGATGTGGGAGTGAACTTCATCGGCGGTTACTCAACGTTGGTTCCGAAAGGAATGACGAAGGCAGACGAATTGCTGATACGTTCGATCCCTAAAGCATTATCCTCCACGGAAAGAGTATGCAGTTCTGTCAATGTTGCGAGTACAAAGATAGGTATCAATATGAATGCTGTCCGCCTCTTAGGCGACGTGATCCTGGAAACAGCAGAACTTACCAAGGACAAGGATTCGATCGGTTGTGCTAAGTTCGTAGTATTCTGCAATCCTCCTGATGACAATCCATTCATGGCGGGTGCATTCCATGGTGTGACCGAACCTGATGCTGTCGTGAACGTAGGGGTCAGTGGCCCGGGTGTGATCAAGACTGCCGTTTCAGGAACGAAGGGGCAGAGTTTTGAATCACTTTGCGAAACGATCAAGAGAACAGCCTTCAAGGTCACCAGGGTCGGTCAATTGGTAGCACGTGAAGCTTCAGCCAGATTGGGGATACCTTTCGGCATACTCGACCTGTCCTTAGCGCCGACACCTGCAGTAGGTGACAGTGTTGCTGATATCCTTACGGAAATGGGTCTGGAGTACGCAGGAGCGCCGGGAACGACGGCTGCATTGGCGATACTGAACGATCAGGTCAAGAAGGGAGGCATCATGGCTTCCTCATATGTAGGGGGATTGAGCGGTGCGTTCATTCCCGTAAGCGAGGATCAGGGAATGATAGATGCTGTCATGAAGGGAGCATTGTCAATTGAAAAATTGGAAGCGATGACATGTGTCTGTTCTGTCGGACTTGATATGATAGCAATTCCGGGTAATACGAAAGCGACGACCATAGCAGGAATAATAGCAGATGAGATGGCAATAGGAATGGTCAATCAGAAGACCACAGCAGTTCGTATCATCCCGGTGATCGGAAAGAAGGAAGGAGATACCGCAGAGTTCGGAGGCCTTTTAGGCACTGCTCCGATCATGCACGTGAATCCATTCAGCTGCGATGATTTTGTGAACCGCGGAGGACGTGTTCCCGCACCGATACACAGTTTCAAGAACTGAGTTTTTCAAATCGGGTTCTGTCTCTGCACGGCTCCCGAGCTGTGCTCCGATCACAAACTGTTTCTGACGCAATATTGCCGGAACAGGGTCAGCGGCAACACTGACCATCTCCGTGTTATCATCCTCGCCGGCTGCAGCCGTCTCGAATGCATTAAGATGCGCTCACGTTGCATCACATCTCATTTAAACAAATTTTTTGTATTACTGCGAAACTTTACAATTTCTGATAACTTTGTGTGCTCAGATCTTCTGAAATACTCTGAACGCACAATGTTTTTCAAAATTCATTCAGGATAAGGATTTAAAGCCTTGCACGATTCTGTTATTGACTGTCACCTGATCGCCATTTGATCACTGTTTGGTATCATTTGGTTACCATTTGACTGCTGGAGTTACGTAACATGTTCAAGATAATGCCTTCCTGCGATGCTGTGGATCTGATTAAGGACGGGGCTTGCATTGGGATCAACTCATTCCTGGCGTTAGCTAATCCTAACGCATTGCATGCTGCCCTTGCAGAACGTATCGAAAAGACCGGATCCCCAAACAATTTGACACTGTTCTGTGCAGCGGGATTCGGCGGATGGGACGAGGAGATGTTCGCTGACCGTTATGTTCGGTTGGGGGCTGTCAAGAAGGTCATCGCAAGTCATTTCATGAGCACCCCTATCGTAATGAAAAAGATCGCTGCTAACGAGATCGAAGGATATTGCATTCCGTTAGGTGTGTTATCACATATGACCCGCAGTGCCGCTGCAGGCCGGGACAAACATTTTACAAAGGTAGGATTGAACATATTCGTTGATCCTCGATTGGATGGTCCGTCGCTCAACGAACGTTCAAAGGATGTTCTTGTGACGCTTGTGGAAATTGAGGGTGAAGAGTATCTTTCATACCGCACACCAAAACTTGATGTTGCGTTCATTAAGGGAACGACCGTGGATCCGAACGGTAATATCTCCTTTGAGAACGAGAACGTCACAGTTGATGCGCTGGCACTTGCACAGGCAGTAAAGAACAACGGCGGTACCGTTATCGTGCAGGTCGAGAAGGTAAGTCACGTTTTCGCAAGACCGAGGAACGTTATAGTTCCGGGAATTTTGGTGGATGCGGTTGTCGTCTGTGAAGAAGTTCCTGAAATACAAAGGGTCAATCCCATACTCACAGGTGATGTTCACGTTCCGCCGACACAGATGGACTTCTGGGCCAGTAAGCTTGCGGTTTCAGGTAAGATGGGTTCTGATGTTCCGGACAGTACAGCGGACATAATCGGAAAACGTGCCGCACTGGAACTTAAGATCGGTGACGTTGTGAACATCGGCATCGGCATTCCCGAATTAGTTGGAAAATATGCATCACAACTTGGGATACTCAAGGACGTGAATCTGACTGTTGAAGCCGGCGGGGTTGGTGGGTTGCCTGCACCGGGTGTTACATTCGGCGCTACTATCGGATCCGATATGATCTGCGACATGGCATCACAGTTCGACTTCTACGACGGCGGTGGTTTGGACATATGCTTCATGGGTGCTATCGAGGTCGACCGTCACGGGAATGTGAACGCACACGAGATGGGCAACAGGTTCGCAGGGATCGGGGGATTCGCCAACATAACCGGAAAAGCGAAGACCGTTGTGTTCTGCATGAGTTTCACTGCCAAAGGACTGAGCGTTTCCGAAAAGGACGGAAAGATAAAGATAGATAAAGAAGGGGAGTTCAGTAAGTTCAAGAAGGACATCCTTGGCGTCAGCTTCTCCGCCGATAATGCTCTGAGGAACGGACAGCGCGTTCTTTATGTCACGGAAAGATGTGTATTCCAACTTACGGAAAAGGGCTTGAAGCTCTTAGAGGTCTACAAGGGCATAGACAAGAAGAAACAGGTACTGGACGTTCTGGACTTCGATCTTGTCTCCTGAACATTTTGAGATCGAGCCTGTTCAGTATCCCGGATACCAAAAAGAAAAGTAATGTTGGGGGCTTTCGCCCCTTGATCTGGTTTTGAGGTCTCAGAGCTTCACAGGTGTCTGGTGTGCGCTCAAGCCGAGCTCTTTCTCAGACATTCCCATTGCTATTCCGAACAGCTGGGACAGGTGGAGCACCGGGAAAGCATACTTTCCGATCTCCTTCTGGCCTATGTCGAACTGCAAGTGGCAGAAAGGACAGACATCGATGATCATCTCTGCTCCCGAGTCTTTGATGTTCTTCAGGTTCGTCTCAGTGAATTTCAATGCTGTCTCACCATACTGTGATCTCAGACCGCCGCCTGCACCGCAGCACATTACTTTCTGTACGCGGGGCATGCTCTTTGCACCCGTTGCTTCGACCAGGTCATCTAAGATGTGCGGGTTCTCCGGATCATCGAGTTCCTTGATCTTGCTGGGCTTCAGGAAGTGGCATCCGTAGAATGTTGCCACTTTGTATTCCAGGGGCTTTTTGATGGCCGCTTTGATCTTCTCTACGCCTACTTCATTGAAGAGGACCTCTGCGAAGTGCCTGACCTTGGTCTTGCCGCCGTAGGACATGCCGATGTCTGCAAGGATACCGTTGACCTCTTTCAGAAGTGCCGGATCTGCGTGCAGTTCGTGGGCAGCGTCGAACAGTGAACCATAGCAACCATTGCATATTGTGATTATGTCGAGCCCTGCTTTCTCAGCGAGAGCGAGGTTCCTTGCTGCTGCTGCCAACCATGTAACTTTGTCGAATGATCTTATCACACCGGGTGCGGGACAGCAGTTGGCGTCCGTGAGATCCACTAATTCAATTCCCAATGATTTGCATACTTCCCTTGTTGATTTCTCAACACCGGGGTATCTGAGCGGTGCGATGCACCCTAAGAAAAACGCGTACTTTGCCATTTATCCCACCAACTTGTCGAATCCTGTCTTCTTCAGTATCTTCGTAAGGTCTTCCATAGCCTTCGGGTTCGCCATGACGGTCGGAGGAACTTCCGGAAGGCCTAATTCTTTCCTTTGTGCTTTCACCTTGTCGTTGATGTTCACGGTGTGACCGTATGCAACGAGGTTCTGTGCAACTTTCTTGTGTCCTTCATTGAGTTTGCCTGCGTGTACAGATATGTTCCTGAGTGCGATGACAACATCAACGATCTCAACGCCGCGGGGGCATCTCTCGACACATGTGTAGCATGTCGTGCACTGCCATATGTCGTCGCTTCCGATGACCTCTTCCTTCAGGCCGAGCTGTGTCTGCCTGATTACTTTTCTGATCCTGTATGCGGTCTCTTTGCCTGACGGGCATCCTGCTGTGCATGTACCGCACTGGAAGCACATCAATGCGCTGCTGCCGCCTGCCGCAGCGACCTCTTTCGTAAACTCGGGATTTGGTGTGACCATAGTTATACCGGGCTATGCAACACAATAAGGGTATTTA
>JGI994J12354_10001865_pt1 | contig 21142 bp, 15 predicted proteins | sample IntmicLarv3ML3BL_FD_12354 | JGI IMG/M metagenome (IMG submission 12354) | reverse complement strand
GTAGGTGTTAGTCCAAGAACAATACAAAATTACGAGCTTGGTTCTCGCAGACCGCAGCATACCGAGATTGTTCAAAAGCTGGCGGACGCTCTGCATACCTCCATCGAATATTTGATGGGCAGCAGCGGACTATATATTCTCGACGCTGCGGAAAAGAGTGGCACGAAAGCCGCAAAAGACATCGAGGAACTTGTAGAGGAAGTGTCAGGTCTTTTCGCCGGAGGTCATCTGGATGAAGAGTCTCTTGATGGAGCAATGAGAGCGTTGAATGAGGCTTATTGGATTGCAAAAGAAAAAAATAAGAAGTACACACCGAAGAAGTATCGCAAGGATGATTCGCCGGAATAGCAAGTCCGTATTTTGGGACATCCGAGATGATATATTGAGTACAGATCAGGAAGGAGGCTAAGCGATGCAGTCAAGTTATTTAACTAAAGCAGGCAGTTCTCTTGTGAAGAAATGCGATACGAGAGACCCCTTTCGTATTGCCCGTGAAATTGGAATTGAAGTCCTGTTCTGCGAAGACTTTGGGCGGCTTAAAGGTATGTACCGAGTTATAAAACGTAATCGCTTCATCCTTCTCAATAATAATTTGAGTGAACGAATGCGTCGCATCGTTTGCGCTCATGAATTAGAGCATGACCAGCTCCATCGTGACTTTGCAAGAGGAAGCGCACTCCAAGAATTCACTCTCTATGATATGTCAACAAGACGTGAGTATGAAGCGAACATCGTAGCCGCTGAGATACTGCTCGACAACGATGAGCTAATAGAATACATTTACCGTTACCAATACTCTGCGGAGCAAATCGCAAGGCAAATGAATTCAGACATTAACTTGGTTGCATTGAAAATCGCGCACCTGAATGAAATCGGATATGACCTGAGACCGATTGACCATCGTAGCGATTTTTTGAGATAGAACGCATGGAGGAAAATTATATGGATCATAATTTATACGATGAGATTTATGGACTAATTCAGCTTGGGGCTGAAGGAGAATACTGGGATTTCAAAAAGGAATGGCATACTAACAAAGCTGATCTGTTACATGACATTATTTGTATGGCAAATAACCTTGCAAACAGAGATGGCTATATCATCATTGGTGTAAGTGATAGCCAAAGTCAAAGTGGAATTCAAATCACTGATGTTTCAAGTGATGCTAATAGAAAAAATCAACAACAACTAATCACTTTTTTAAGAGACAAGAAATTCGTCGGTGGAGTCAGACCAACAGTATATTTAGAAATTATCGACTTTGAAAACGGAAAAGTCGATGTAGTTATCGTAAAAAGCACAAATAAGACGCCATATTATCTTTCAGAAGATTTCAAGGAAGATGGATATCTGCGCTCACACCATATATATACGCGAATTGGAGACACAAACACTCCAAAAGATAAGACCGCAGACCTCGACAAGATTGAATATTTGTGGCGAAAAAGGTTTGGAATTGATTTGACTGTAAGCCAACGATTACTCATTCTACTGGATCATCCAAAAGAATGGGTTGGAGATTTTAAGAACGATGATATGGTTGTCTATCACTCGATTTATCCAGAATTTCAAATTAGGATAAGCGATAAGGATGAAAACGACAATAACTTTGGCGACAATAATAGCATCATACAAAACCTTGTAGCCCATAACCCTAACGAGTCACATAGCGTTAGTAAAATAGATATTACAAACCATTCTACTGTACTGTTTTCGGAATATGTCGTCTTCCTTGATGGTTATAGGTATGTTATACCTGTACCTTCATCTGACACTGTTTATATTTCAGGGCATCATGAATTAGAGAAAAGCCTTACTTATCTATACTTTGATACGTCAACTGTTCGTGGCAAATTATACCAGTGTCTATTAACTAATTGGTATTTATCCGATTCTTATGAATACAGCAAGGATTCATATATAGTGTTTAAAGATGAACTTGAAAGAAATAACTTTAATGTATTCGTTTATAAAGAACTGCCCGAATTATTACCGGAATATTTAAACCTGCTAAATAGAAAAGGATATGACGAAAATTCTCAAAAAGATTTGGAATATTTCTATTTTGGATGGTCTAAGAGCAACGAAATAAAAGCAAAGTATTTAGCAGATAAGTTTTTCGGTGAGAACAAAAATCTATGTGACTATATCAGCGAAAAATAGCAACTGGACGATAATAGCCAATTCAAAACGTGCAAAATCAAAACGAAAACTGCGGAGGAGCTTTGCATGACAAAGGGCGAAGTAACAAAAGAATTCTTTATGAAGTCAATCATTCCAATAGTAATCGCAATCCTACTTTTTGGATTTTTCAAAAACATCTTCACGACTGATGGAGTAACCAACTACTTCTATGTCGCTCTGGCTTGCGGCGTTCCATTCGGCATCGGAAAGATGTTCACGCTTATCCCGATAGGCTTTGGAATCTCCGGTACTGTTGGCGTTGTCGCATTGAATGTGATTGCTGGCGGTCTGATTGGCATTGCGATTTTAGCATGGAAGTTGGCGGTTGCCGTCTGGTATGTGCCGCTTTCTATATACCGTTTTGCAACGGAATAATATAAAACGAAAAACTCAGAATATGAAAGATATTATTCCGATAAACTAAAGACTAATCCACAAACGGCTCTGAGAAATCAGGGCTGTTTTTCTTTTTTACCCGAAAACATGACTGCGATTTTGGCTTATAGATAGAGGGGAAACTTACGGGGAGATACCACTAAGGAATACGAAAGAAGAGAATAGCAAGCACAGCAAGTGTCCGTACACTTGCGATTTTTCTGATTTAGGAGACCATATCCTAAATCATCAAACTTGCTTGTTGGGCGAACCCAAACCCCTTGAATACGAACGGAAGGAAAACCCACGATGGCAGAAAGACTGCGAAAAAACCGCATTGAATTTTGCGTAACAGACGAGGAAAAGCAGCTCATCAAGCGGAAGATGGAGACGCTGAAAACAAAGAATATGGGAGCGTATCTTCGAAAGATGGCGGTTGATGGCTACATCATAAAGGTAGACTACACCGAGGCGAAAAAACAAGCATCGGCGATAAGCAAAGTCGGTGCAAACATAAATCATCTCTGCAAGAGAATCAACTCAACCGGTCACTTTTACGACGACGATATTGCCGAGATAAAGGAGCTGTTGAAACAAATATGGCAGTCACTAAAATCAAACCAATCCGAGGAACTGTAAATAAAGCTCTGGCATATATCCTCAATCGAGACAAGACAGACGGCGAAATTTTGATTGGCTCATTTGGCTGTGCTGCCAGTGATGCAGCGGCTCAGGAGTTCGCATGGACACGGACAATTGCTGAACAACAAGGAGCGCAGATACCAACAGTAATTGCTCGACATCTCATCCAATCCTTCGATGTCGGCGAGGTATCGCCGGAGCTTGCTCACGAGATAGGAAAACAGTTTGCGGACGAATGGCTAAAGGGAAAATACGAGTATGTTCTCGCAACGCATATTGACAAAGGTCACGTCCATAATCACATAATTTTTAATGCGGTGAACTTCGTTGATCATCACGCCTACCGGAGCAATAAGCGTACCTATCGGGAGCTTCGGGAAGTAAGTGATCGTCTTTGTAAAGAGAATGGATTGTCGGTTATTCCCCCGTCGCAAAACAAAGGTATGGATTACAAAGAATACAGCGAGGCGAAGAATGGTACGAGCTGGAAGCAGAAGCTCAAACTCACAATTGACCGCTGCATCATTACCGCTAAGGACTACGATGACTTCCTGCGGTTGATGCAAGAAGCCAAGTATGAAATAAAAACCGGCACATATATTTCTTTCCGAGCCGAAGGACAAGAACGCTTCACTCGCTCAAAAACTATCGGGGAAAATTACTCTGAGGAACGAATAAAGGAACGCATTCAGGGACGTAATCCTCGCCGGAAAAAGATGCAACCAAACCGAAAAGACATCAGTCTTCTCATCGACATTGAGAACAGCATCAAAGCTCAAGAGAGCAAAGGATATGAACACTGGGCAAAGACGAAAAATCTCAACGAGTATTCGAAAACTTGGGCTTATCTTTTTGAAAACAACCTTCTGGTTTATGCAGACTTGGAGGCTAAAGTTGCGGATGTTCACCAGTCGCATTCACGAACCGGTAGCGAGCTAAAAAGAGTGGAATCGGAAATGAGGAAGGTTAATCTTCTCATCAAGCATATCTCAAATTATCAGAGATTAAAACCGGTTTTTGATCAATATTCAGCGGTGAAAGATAAGGCGAAATTCCGACAGAAAAATGAAGCAAACCTCATCGTATTTGAGAGTTCTCGTAACACACTAAAGGCAATGCAGGGCGACGCTAAACTGCCGAGTTTGAAGTCGCTTCAAACAGAGCAACAACGGCTCACGGATGAACAGGTGAAACTCTACGACGAACGGGCAAGGCTAAAAAAACAAGCGAAGCAGATAGATACTATCAAAGCAAATGTCGATAGATTTCTTGGTCTCGGAAAGGATGCAACGGAGCAGGAACAGCAAATCAAGAAAGACAACGACAGAGCGTAATAGAAGCCATCGAAGCCAGTGCGGTTTCGATGGCTTTTCTGTTTTCGCAAACATCAATTGGTAACAAACCAATAACTTGTCAGTACGCATCAAGAAATTGCGAACAATTATTGCGTCATTGCTATTTCCTGTTGATTTCTTCATGATTTTAGTGTATAATAATCAGCAAGGTTTATCGAACGACTATTTAGGTCAGATGGAGGCTTTCCAAAATGAAAATAAGCTATAAAAAACTCTGGCTCTTGCTTGTCGAGAAAGAGATTGGCAAACCTAAATTCAGAAAAGACCTCGACATTGCATCAGGCACTATGACGAAGCTAAATAAAAACGAAGTAGTTGCTCTTTCTGTTTTGTTGCGAGTATGCGATTACTTGGATTGTGATATTGGTGATATTTGCGAAGCGGTTAAGTGCGAGTGATTGTTTACATCACAATTCGCAGAAAGGAGCACACATGGATTACATTAAAGCATCCGAACTGACTGCTACGATGTTATCGGCACAACCCATAGGAATTCCAATTGTTCTCTGTTCGAATTCTCCGAGAACAATTCGGAGAGTTTATGAGGCTGGATATAAAGAATTGCGCCTCAATAAAGACTTGTCTGAAAAAATGATGACAGTTCCTCAGCAGGAGCGAACGGATATAATCTTGCCTGAACTTTATCACATCGTTTCGGAGTATAGTAGCCCTGTTTTGCTGACAAATTTCGAAATGTTATTTGATCCACGATATAAGCTCGATGTTCTTAAAGTCTTTTGCGAGATATCGCGAACCATAAAAATTGTTGTCCATTGGTGCGGAACGACTTCTGGTAACAATCTTATTTATTCTGAATCGGGATTTCCCGATTATCATGTTTACGAACTATCAAAATACACAGTTATCTCTGTGAAATAGGAGAATGAAGATGAAGTATACTGACTTGATTAGTTTTAATCCAATAGAAAGCATCATCCAGCTTACTGCTGCCAATGACAAGGAAAAAGAGACCGAACTTGTACGCAGTTATGTTATGTCGGATGATATGGCAGACAAACTGAAAAACAACATGCTCTCGCAACTTCGGCTTGACGAAGTTGTGGACAATAAGGGCGTTCTTCTTGTCGGTAACTACGGAACCGGTAAGTCTCACTTGATGTCACTGATTTCCGCTATTGCGAGAGATGCTTCTTATCTTGACGGTGTGCAAAACCACCGTTTTGCTTCTGATGCAGCTTGTATCGCAGGACAGTTTGAGGTTTTGAAAATCGAAATAGGCGCAGTCCAAATGTCTCTTCGAAACATAATCTTGAATAAAGTAAAAGAGGACTTTAGCGAACGTGGAATTGCCTTCTCTTTTCCTGACGAAAGAGACATCATCACAAACAAGGACGTCATTGTAAAAATGATGGAGCTGTTCGCAGAAAAGTATTCAGATCGTGGATATCTCATCGTAGTCGATGAGTTCTTAGACTATCTAGGTGGACGAAAGGAACAGGAAGTAAAACTTGACCTCGGTTTTATGAGAGAGATTGGCGAGATAATAAAGAGTTCTCGTCTCAGAGTCATTTTTGGCGTTCAGGAAAAGCTTTTCGACAATCCGAACTTCGCTTTTGTTTCCCAAACTTTAAGCCGAGTAAAAGATCGTTTCGAGCAGGTCATTATCCGTAAAGAGGACACGGCATATGTTGTATCTGAACGCATTCTCAAGAAAACAGAAGAGCAAAAAGCTCTCATTCGAGAACATTTGCAAAAGTTTTGTAGCCTCTACTCCAATATGTCGGAGCGCATTGAGGATTACGTTGATCTGTTCCCGATTCACCCATCATACATCGATGTTTTTAATAAAATCCATATCATTGAAAATCGTCATATACTAAAAAATATCTCGGAAATCATAAGACGTATCCTAAATAATGATCTTGAAAGCAATGAGCCGGGCATCATATCTTTCGACAGCTATTGGGCATTTATCAAAGAAAATCTTGCGTTAAAGACAGATGCAAACATCAAGGAAGTAGTAGATAAAAGCGGTATGCTGGAAGACATAGTAGCTCGCGCCTTTCCGAAAAAGCTATATAAGGCACTTGCACTTCAAATCATCAATGCTCTCAGCGTCCACCGCCTCACCACTGGTGACATTAGCATTCGCGCTGGTTTGACTTCCGAGAACCTAAGAGACGAATTGTGCCTCTATCTAAAAGGGATGCCCGACCAAAGTTCCGATACATTACAATCTGTTGTTCAAGTAACACTGAAAGATATCATGACGACTGTGAGCGGTCAATTCATAGAACACAACACAGATAACGGGCAATATTATCTCGACCTCAAAAAGGATATTGACTACGACGAGAAAATCACCCAAAAAGCATCGGTGATTGACGATGAGAGACTCAATAATTATTTCTATGATGTCATTTACTATTGCATGGAATGGGATGCAAAAGAACATGTAACAAACTTCAAAATTTACGAGCATACATTGAACTGGGCATCGCGTAGCATCTTCCGCAGAGGCTATTTGTTCCTCGGTACGCCTGAGAGTCGTCCTACTGCTCAGCCGCCAGAGGATTATTACCTCTATTTCTTGCCGCCATATTCAAGTGAAACATTCACTGATGAGAGAAAGAAAGACGAAGTATTTTTCATCTTCAAGGACAATGAAGAATTCAAAAACAACCTTCGCCTGTATGCCGCTGCTCTAATGATGAAGGAGTTGGCTGAGGAAAAGAATAAAAGTGCCTATAATGCAAAAGCGGACATCTTCAAGAAGAAGCTAACCCGTTATCTCAGTGAGAACAAAAACACTTGCTTTGAAGCGGTTTATTGCGGAGACAAGAAACCTTTGCTTGACGTTATGAAAGGGCAATATAAGTCCACGAATCCGTTTAAGGAAACTATGGATTTGGTTGCTTCAATTTGTCTTGACGAGTGCTTTGCGGAAAAATATCCGCAATATCCTCGTTTCAAGACGCAAATTACTATAAAGAATCAAGCTGAAACCATTCGCGCCGGTTTTGACCGGTATGCCGGACGAAAGACGCAACAAGCCGACGCTCTGCTTGAGAGTTTCAACTTGCTTGACGGAGATAAAATCACGGTAGCTAATTCGAAGTATGCTCAGTATTATATCAAAGAACTTAACAAGCTCGCTGCCGGTGCTGTAATAAATTTCAACGACATATACGAAGAAACATTTGATGGGTATGTAGATAAGCAGTTTAAGCTGAGTTATGCTATTCTTCCTGTTGTGTTGTTGTCGCTTGTTTATTCGGGCAACGCAGTTATCACAATGAAAGACGACACCATCACTGCTTCTGATCTTGAAAGCATTCCCAAGACGAGTGTGATGGATATTTACGAATTCAAGTACATTTCAAAGCCGAAGGATGTCCAGCTTGCTGAGCTAATTCATCTCTTCGAAGTGCTTGAATTGCCCACAGGGTTGATTAAAAACCCAGCTCAAAGGGAGACAGGTTTAGAGCAGCTTCTAACAAAGACAAAAGAAATCGTTGCGCTTGCGGCAAAGGCTTCCAATCGTTTGAATGGCGAGTTTGATTTATGGGGCGAAAACCTAATTGCCGACCATATTGCAAACGAGTACAAAAAATCGTGCGCGAATATCATTGATGTTTTCGGCAACTTCGCTACACGATTTAACACTGTTGCTAAGCTACCCAATTTCACCTACACCAAAGAGCAGATAGACCAGCTCGAAAAAGACATTCGCAATGTAATGATTGTCATGGAGTATGATGCGTTCAAGTCTGAATGCACATCCGAAGTCGCATACATAATGAACTTGGAACGAATGAATCTAAGTAATGTTCTGAAAGGCGAGATTGAATCCGCAAAGGACAAATTCCGTAAAATACGAGATGACATTCCCGACGAAATGAGCGGAGACGGTTCGGCAGTTGACATCAAGGAAGTTCTTGCAAAAGTCAAAGCCCAATACATTGATGTGTTCTTTGAAGAGCATGGAAAGAAGCGGCTTGGTGTTGCCGAGGGAAAACGCAAGGGAGAAATCATCAGCTCAACTGAGCTTGCCAATCTCAAACGGCTAAAGACACTCAGTATCTTCTCTTCTGCAAAGGTAGACGCAATCGAAACCGAGCTTGCCGGATTAAAGATTTGCTATGAACTTACGCCGGAAATACTAAAGACGACGCATTTCTGTACCAAATGCAACTTCTTGATGGGCGAGAACGAAATGCCGGTTAAAGGAAAAATGGACGCAATAGAAGAACGCATTGAATCGTTGCTCAGCGAATGGGCGACGACACTCTACAACACACTGTCTGACCCGATTTTGGAAGAGCAGCTTAAATATCTCGGCGACCAACAACGGAAAGTCATCGAAGCATTCTTGCAGAGCAAAGCTCTGCCGGAGAAGGTTGACACATTCTTTGTAGATGCTGTGAATTCGATACTTGAAGGTTTTGAGCCGGTTTCCATTCCTGCTGACGAATTGATAGACAAACTGGATGCGCTCGGACCGTGCGACGTTGACACATTCAAAAACAAGCTCAGTGAAATGCTTTCGTCGTACACAAGAGGCAAAGACGCAGAAAAACTTCGCATAGTCGTTAAAAGATAAGGGGAATTATTATGGAGCGTAGAAAACTGACTAAAGCGGATATGGATAAAGTCCGCAACATAGAGGGCTTTCCTATCGGGAAAGACGAGGATATCATTGCGCTATCCGATGCGCCGTATTATACGGCTTGCCCAAATCCGTTTATCGAGGATTTCATCCGTGAGAACGGAACGCCATATGATGAAGCGACAGACGACTACCACTGCGAGCCGTTTGCAGCGGATGTGAGCGAGGGCAAGAACGATCCAATATACATGGCGCACAGTTATCACACGAAAGTGCCGCACAAAGCTATTATGCGCTATATTCTCCATTACACGAAGCCCGGCGACATCGTGTTCGACGGCTTTTGCGGAACGGGAATGACCGGCGTTGCGGCGCAGATGTGCGGCAATCCTGATACAGCGTTCAAATATCAAATTGAAAGCGAAATGCCGGGAGTTGAGTGGGGTGCGAGAAAAGCAATCCTCAGTGACCTTTCCCCTGCCGCGACGTTCATTGCCTATAATTACAATACTCCTGTTGATGTTCACGCATTTCAACAAGAAGCCGAACGCATTCTTGATGAGTGTGAAAAGGAATGCGGTTGGATGTATGAGACACAGCACATTGTTGACGGGAAACCGCAAATAGGATTTGGCAATGTGCCGACTGTCGGGCGCATCAATTATACGGTTTGGTCTGATGTTTTTATATGCCCAACTTGCTCGCAGGATTTGGTTTTCTGGGATGTAGCGGTAGACAAGGAAAAAGGCAAAGTAAACGATAAGTTTACATGTCCGCATTGCGGCAGTGAGCTTGGGAAACGCGACTGCGCGCGCGCGCAGGAAACGCACTTTGACAGTAAATTAAACGAAACAGTAACTATGGCAAAGCAATTGCCGGTGCTAATAAACTATTCTGTCGGGAAAAAGCGTTTTGAGAAAACGCCTGATGCTGCTGATTTGGCGTTGATTGAGAAGATCGACAACATGGAAATACCGTATTGGTATCCAACTGATAGAATGTGCGAAGGAAGTGAGAGCCGCCGCAATGATCGCTATGGAATTACGCATGTGCATCAGTTTTACACACGGAGATGTCTTCTCTATTTAGCTTGTTTTAACAAAAAAATTGCAGAAAGCGGTATGCCATTACTTCGTATATGGTTTACAAGCCAACTCGTTAATATCAGCAGACTCAACAGATATCGTCCACAGGTATCATTTCCTTATAATCCACTTAGCGGCACACTATATATGTCCTCGATGATAAGTGAATCTACACCACGAATAGCTTTTGAAGGCAAGATTCGCAAAATGGCAGCAGCGTTGGCTACCAAAAGATCATCAATCGTGGCGTTATCGCTGAATTCAGCTTCCGATCTTTCTGCACCAGATAATTCCATTGACTACATCTTCACAGATCCGCCGTTTGGGGCAAACCTTAACTACTCTGAATTATCATTCATCTGGGAAGCTTGGTTAAAAGTAGTCACTAATCAAAAAAGCGAAGCGATAATGAATAAAGTTCAAGGCAAAGGTTTACTTGAATATCAAGCATTGATGACGAAGTGCTTTGAAGAATATTACCGCGTATTAAAACCCGGTCGTTGGATGACAGTTGAGTTCCATAATTCGCAGAACTCCGTCTGGAACGCAATTCAAGAAGCTCTGCAACGAAGCGGCTTCATCATTGCTGATGTGCGGACGCTTGATAAACAACAGAGCAGCTTCAAGCAAGTCACGACCACATCGGCAGTCAAACAAGACCTTGTTATTTCGGCATATAAACCCAAAGACAGTTTCAAGCGTGAATTTATACAAAACGCAGGAAGCGAAGAAGCGGCTTGGGCATTCGTTCGACAGCACTTGGAGAACTTGCCTGTTGCTGTCGTAAAAAACGAGAAAATAGAGCTTATCTCAGAGCGTCAAGCGTTTTTACTGTTTGACCGAATGGTTGCTTATCATATCATGAATGGTATCTCCGTTCCGCTTGACGCTACGGACTTCTATCGTGGTCTGGATGAAAGGTTCTTGAAACGTGACGGTATGTATTTCCTTGCCGATCAGGTGAACGAATACGACACAGCGCGAATTGAAAACGATGTTGAAGAGATGCAATTCGAGCTATTCGTAACAAATGAGAAGTCGGCTATATCGTGGCTTTACCAGCAGCTTGGAACAGCAAAACAAATATACGCGGAGATTCAGCCGAAGTTCATGCAGGAAATAAAAACGGTGGACAAGTTCGAAGCTATGCCGGAACTGTCTGTCCTGCTTGAAGAAAACTTCCTGCAAAATGAAGACGGCAAATGGTACATCCCCGACATGACAAAAGAAGCCGATGTTGCAAAGCTCCGCGAGAAGAAACTCTATAAGGAGTTCGAAGGCTATCTCGCCACAAAAGGCAAACTCAAGCTATTCCGCGCCGAAGCGGTCCGGGCTGGCTTTGCGAAGCTCTGGGCAGACAAGAATTATAAGTTGATTGTCGAAACAGCAGAACGCCTTCCTGAGAGCATCATTCAAGAGGATGATAAGCTGCTGATGTACTATGATATCAGTTTGGGGAGGGTGTAATGACAATGGCAGAGCCTAAAGAAAAAAATATACGATTCATCAAAGGGAATCAAGAACGCATGGTTTCTGCCGACGAACTCAGGGTTGAAATAGCGTTATGTTTGCAAATTGAGAATTTGAACTTTTTAATTGGCGCAGGATGCTCAAGTTATGTAGAAAATGGCTCTGAAAAAGCCATTCCTACTATGGCTGGATTGGCTAAGAAGTTCTATGAGCAGAATCCTAACTTCAATTTACCAAATAGTAAAAAGAAAGCCGTTGACAATGAACAGTTCAAATATAATTTGGAAGCACTTATAAACCATTTGACTTCAATTTCCAATATTTCGTCCGCTAAATCGAAGAAAGCAGTCGAAAACAAAATCAAGGAAGTGAACAAATTTATCTTTGAGCAGATTGTAGGCGATTCATCGCAGTGTAACGAACTATTGCAACTGTACAAGGAGTTTTATCTCCGCATAGTAAAAAAAACAAGGCAAGTTCCTGTAAATGTGTACACGACCAATTATGATCTCTATAATGAAACTGCGCTTGACACTTCCGGCTTTATGTACAACAACGGATTCTTAGGGAGTGCTAAGAGAGTTTTTAATCCAAATTCATACAACTATGTGGTTGTCGAAAACCTAAATCTCAGTCGTGATGTGTGGAAGAGTGTTAGCAACTTTATCAACCTATACAAAATTCACGGCTCTATCAATTGGATAAAAGAAAATGACCAAACCACAGATACTCCTCGCATTTTGGAAAAAGATATTGAGCTTATAAGGACAAGGAAACAGTTCGATTCGCTGATGATTTATCCAACTCCACAAAAAGATAGAACCACATTGATGGTGCCATATTCCGATTTGTTCCGGATGATGCAAAACAACTTATTGAAACGGAATTCCATATTGATAGTTATGGGGTATAGTTTTAGCGACGAACACATAAATAGGATTCTTCTTAACGCCTTGTCTGTATACGATTTTCGCATTGTTATTTTTGGAAAATCCCATATGATAGATAAGCTCAAAGAGATTGGTGATAACAGAATCTGGATAGTTAATTCTGATGGAGATAAGCCAGTACACTACTTCAAAAATTTGATAGAAAACGCCTTGCCGCCATTAGATGATGAGCAAAAGGAAACGCAGCAGCTACAAAAAAATATTGGCAAGCTGGTTTCTTTGTTGAGCGAAGGTGAAAAAGATGAATGACCGTGTGATTGGACGTATAGTTACAATCAGTCATAACAGCATTATTGCTGAACTCTCGAACAATGTGGGAAACTACGTTAGTATTTATGATGGAATACGTTTTGTCGGTGAGATTGGTTCATATGTAGCTATTGATGACATAAACCGCCGAATAATTGCAGAAATCACGGCTGTTGATGAAAAAAACGAAACGTCTTCCGAACGCTTGAACAAAGCTGGAAGTCGTCGTTATCTTAGGATTAGCTTGATCGGAGAAATCTCGAACAGTGAGTTTACGTTCGGTGTTACAAAAATGCCTCCGATTTTTTCGGAAATCAAGATAATCAGCGAATCTGATTTGCAATTGATGCTTGATATTGCAGATAACGACGAACCTGCTGTGGATGGGAAATCAAAGTTGAAAGTTATGCCCATCGGGACATCCGTTATGTTTCCCGACTACAAAGTAAAGGTTAAGCTGAACGAATTTTTTGGATTCCACTTCGCCGTATTTGGGAATACTGGTTCTGGAAAATCCAATACCGTAGCGCGGATGATACAGACGATATTCGAGAAAACAAACCTTTCCGCGCGGGGTGCAAAATTTATTGTCTTTGATTCCAACGGTGAATATAAAGTTGCTTTCGAAAAAATCAACATTGTTAATAGCGATATCAAAGTAAAATTTCTTAGCACCGCAGATAATGGTGCTGAAAAAGTTGAAATACCTGTTTGGGCGTTAAGCGTAGACGACTGGGCGATACTTCTTCATGCGTCCGAGAAAACGCAGGTCCCCATTATTAGCAGAGCGTTAGAGATAATTCGTATTTTTGATATTGAGGAAGAAACGGAAACCTCGCGAACAATCAAAAATCATATTGTTGCATCTGTTATTAAAGACGTGTTGTCAAGCAACGAAAATCCCACCGTTCAAAATTCAAAGATTCTTTTAGCATTGAGCAAATTTCACACGAATGAGATCTGTTTATCCACAAATATTCCGGCTAATCAAACCGCCGATGTAAACAATGTTAACGGCAGAAATATCACTCCATCTGAATTGACTATTTCATCCGCAATCAGTCTTTCGTATGCAAAAATGTTCGCTCCTGTTAGTCTGATGGAATTTTGCGATCAATTTCTTCAAACTAATATTAACGAATTACTTGCCGATAAGCGTGTTGTTCCATATTCTCTGAAAAGATTCGCAGAAGCAGTTGAATTTGCGGTTTTGTACGAGGGTAGCATTAACTCAGCGAGAATTTATGAGTACACATCAACACTCGTGACTCGACTGAAACATTTGACAGAAAGCGAACAGGGAAGTTTTTTTGCGAAGACTAATTTTACAACTATTGAGAGTTATATAAAAAGCTTTATCGGAGATGGTAACCAGTTGTTGAACATTGACATTAGCAGTTTAGACGACACCGCGACAGAAGTTATCACTAAAGTCTTTTCGAAAATGCTATTTGATTACATGCGGTCATTGTCACCACGCAATTCAATGCCAATAAACTTGATATTAGAGGAAGCGCACCGGTTTGTGCGAACTGACATGGATTATGGTGTTCTCGGATATAATATTTTCGAACGCATCGCAAAAGAAGGGCGAAAGTACGGACTATTGATGGGAATATCATCGCAACGACCAAGCGAACTTTCGAAGACTGTAGTTTCTCAGTGCAGTAATTTTATTATTCATAAAATTCAAAATCCAGATGATATACAGTATATTTCAAGAATGGTGCCTTATGTTAATCAAGGTATTATTGATAGAATCACATATTTGAGGCGTGGATATGCTCTCGTGTTTGGAACAGCAATTAACTTGCCTACTCTGACGATGTTCGAAAAAGCTGATCCGACACCAAATAGTGGCAACTCAAATATTGTTGAAAAATGGTATATTGAAGGGACGAATCAATGACATATAAAATCGGAGACTACGTTTTTGACAGCAGGAATAGTGACCGAGTTCAGATCGTCGATGTTACGACGATCTGGGATTTTGTGTCTTACAAAGTATTCAATCCTGCGACTGGTGCAGTGTATAAACTGCCAGCAGATGCAATAGCTACGGAAGAACGGAAATACGATTTTAACGAATATTATTTGCGCTATATAGCTATGCTCGCAAAAATCAAAAGCGAAGCCTCTGAGGGAATACTTTCGAAGCTATCAAACGGCATCATTCCTCTACCTCACCAAATCCATGTGCTGAACCGAGCAGTAGCAACAAACAGTGTCCGCTATGTTTTGGCAGACGAAGTGGGTCTGGGAAAAACAATAGAAGCAGGGCTTGTTATCAAGGAGTTGAAAGCCCGTGGCTTGATAAAACGTATTCTTGTAGTATGCCCCACTGGGCTTGTGACACAGTGGAACATAGAAATGGAAGAGAAATTCAACGAGAAGTTTCATGTAATTCTGCCGGAAGACTATGACACGATACGGAAGATAACCGACAACAAGGATGTGTATGGGCAATTCGATCAAGTCATTTCCCCAATGGATTCGATAAAGCCTCTGGAGAAGCGTATTGGATGGACAGAAGAACGCATAGCTAAATACAACGAAGAGAGAATATTTTCCATCATAAATAGCGGATGGGATTTGATTATAATTGACGAGGCTCATCGTGTAGCCGGGAGCAGCGGCGAAGTTGCACGATATAAGCTGGGGAGTCTGCTATCTGCTGCAAGTCCGTATTTATTGTTGCTGACAGCTACACCGCATAACGGGAAAACAGAACCATTCCTTCGATTGATTAGACTTATCGACGAAAAAGCATTCCCGAATATGAAGGCAGTCGTAAAGGAACAAGTTTCGCCATATGTTATACGAACAGAAAAACGCGAAGCTATTGATAATAACGGGAATCCTCTTTTTAAGAAACGCAACACGCATATTGTCGAGCTGCACTGGGATGAACGGCACTCTATGCAACGCAAACTCTACGAGATGGTATCATCCTATGTCGCTTTGACATGGAATAAAGCGATGCGTAATCGCGGTAAAAATATGTGGCTTATGTTCTTGCTTATTATGATGCAGCGGCTTGTAACGAGCAGTACGACGGCAATAAAAGAAAGCTTACAGCGGCGTGTTCAGATACTCGAAAATCAAGCCTTCAAAATATCCAGCATGACAGAAGCAGAATATACAGAAATGGAGCTGGAGGAAAGCCTTGATGAAGCGATTGCCTCAATATCCATCGATATAAAAGAAGAAATTGAGAGTCTGAACAAGATTATTGCCGTTGCCCAACAAGCAGAGTATCAATATCTCGATGTAAAAATTGAGCCTCTACTTTCAATCATCGACGACCTCTTTGCTAATGACGAAAATCAGAAAGTAATAATCTTCACTGAATTTGTTGCTACACAAAGTCATCTCAGCAAGCAACTTTGCGAGCGTGGTTATACAACATCTCTCTTGAACGGCAGCTTGAGTATTGACGAGAGAAATCTTGTGCTTGCCGAGTTCAAAGAAAAGACAAACATTCTTATATCAACAGATGCTGGCGGCGAGGGTTTGAACTTGCAGTTCTCGAATTGCGTAATAAATTATGATCTTCCGTGGAATCCCATGAAGATTGAACAACGCATTGGACGTGTTGACAGAATTGGGCAGCAACGTGATGTCGAAGTTTTTAACTTCACATTGGCAGATACCGTCGAAAGCAGAGTGAAGGATGTTCTTGAACAAAAGCTGTCTGTAATATTGAAAGAAATAGGAATCGATAAGTATGCTGATGTTCTCGATGGTGAGACCGCTGGAGTCAATTTTACTGATGCGTATTTGAATTCTATTCGCAATCCGAAGAATATTGACTACAATGTCAAACCTATAGAAGACGATCTAAAAACTCAAGTGCAGAATAATTTGAGAGTGAAAGATTTAATTCACGAAGACAAGGACCTATCCCACTTGGTAGGTGTTGAATCGTCCTTTGACATCGAAACTGCTTTGCGTTCGATGGTAGTCTTGTATGAGAATGCAATGGGCAATCCCTTCCTTCCGATAGAGAATTATAGTATAAACGACGATGTAATTGTGCGACATCTAAAAAAAGAAATTGTCCATGATGTGAAATCGCCGGTCTTGAATGTCACAATAAATGATTTCCCGAATGAAAAGGGCTACTTCATGCTTTGGCATCTGTCTATCTCAGCGGATGGAGCAGGAGGCAGGACGATACCGGTCTTCATCAACGATTATGGTGTACTACGTCCGATGGCTGGAAAACGTATTTGGGATGCTCTACTTGATGATGAAAAGACCGTTCATGCGGCACTTGGTTCAATCATTGAAACAACTCTGTATGCCAACCTTATTGCAACTTCACAAGAGTATGCTCATGATCTGTTTGTTGACATGAAAGCTGAGTATGAACGAAAGAACGAGGAAAATCACAAAAAATACAGTTATGCTCTCGATTTAAGAATGGAAGCCGCAAATCATATTGGCATCGATAATATCAGAAATCATAAACTTGCTACATTAGCGAGAGAAAAAGCGGAAACAGACGCAGCATTTGAGTCAGACAAGCAAATTTGCCCTGACTTCCATCTTGAAATCATTGTACACATGGAGTGATATATAATGCTCAAACAACGGCTTATCAACCAGCTCTCAACTTCATATGAAAATCGCGTATTGATTCTCGACAGGGATTCATTCTATACGTTGTTTGACTATGCAGATTTACTCAAAGAGCTTGGATATGAAGTTTTATACTACGATGATGTCGAGCATTTTAGATTCATCTATGAAACTGAAATAAGGAACGCCGATAAAAAAATCGCAATTGTTTCCCTGCGCGAATATTACATCCCCTACGACATCAGGCGAGCGTTCTATGAAGTATCTCTGGCATTGGACACTATTTACCCCAAACTAAATGCGGGAGTGGTAAGAACGTATATTGACGACATCGGTTTGATCGATTTCACTTACGACGCTCTATATGAAGATGTAAAGACGGTTAAGCAAACCGAATCATTTATTAAGACGAAGGTGTTTTCGCCCGAGAATATTATGAGGTTTCTCACACTGGCTAACAAGGAACTGGAAGATGATATATCTCTTGTTGCTACGCATACGGACTGGGTCGAGATTGCCAGACGCAACGCCAAACTCGAAGTCTATGCTGCTCGAATAGGAATATCTCGCAGTCAACAGAAGATTAACGAAAAATTTGAAGAGTTCGTTTTTGACGGATATCAAAAGCTCTCCGGAGTAATGTCCAAAAGCTACCCGGCTATATTGCCAAAAGTTATTGACACAATAGCCAACGGAAAGACTGCCATTGTTGTAGCCGACGGGATGTCTCTCTTCGATTTTGAAATCATATCAAAACAGCTTAATGGTTTCACATATGAGTATGGCAATTCGTATGCGATGATTCCCACAACAACAAGTATTTCGAGGCAGAGCTTGCTGAGTGGCAAATATCCGCAGCAGCTTGATAGTCCTTTTTCCCTTGCAAAGGAAGAGAGCGGCTTTTATGAAGCGGCTGCCTATTATGGATATGGTAAGCAACACACATTCTACGGACGTGGATATGATGCCATTCCCGATCCTCTCGTGAGATTTGCCGCGATTATTATCAACGATATAGATGATATGGTGCATGGTCAAAAGCAAGGACGACAAGGCATGTACAACGATATATCGCTTTTCGCAAAAACAGGTAAGCTGCAAGAATTGTTTTCGAAATTGTTGGATGCTGGCTTTGCCGTATATCTCACATCAGACCACGGGAATACACACTGCATAGGACGAGGTTCTGTTAAGAGAACCGGAGTGGAAACCGAAACGAAGTCGAAGAGGATGATTGTATTAAAGGATTTTGCCGAAGCCTCTGACGAATTGCTCGAAAGGACTGTCGTCTATCCCGGATACTATATGGACAAGTCATATCAATACTTGATATGCAAAGGCAACACATCCTTCGATAACAAAAATGACGAAGTAATGACGCATGGCGGCATGTCGATTGAGGAAGTGATCGTACCGTTCGTCAAGATTAGGAGAAATGAAAATGGCTAAGGCAGTTGGATTATCACGTTCACTAAAAATTGAATGGCTCGATAAAACGGTACATTTGGTGCTTGAAGGAAAAAGTGAGAGCGATATAAAAGACGACCTCAATGAGTATCTTTCATATGAAATTGCAAGTCCGACAAATCTGCGTAAAACGAGAGAATTGCTTATGAATCTTTGGGTGTACAGTGATGAATCCACCGACCAGATTCGAAGAGAAGCCCTGGCAATCTTCCGTTCATGTGCAAATGAGCGTACTGCGCTTCATTGGTGTATGCTTCTTCTTCAATATCCCGTGTTCGTTGACGTTTGCGGCTTAATTGGAAAACTCACGAACATCCAAGAAACTTTCTCAACATCATGGCTCAAAGAAAGGTTGTTTGATGAATGGGGCGAGCGAACCACGCTACTACATTCAAGCGATAAAATTTTGCAAACATTAAAATATATGAATGCAATAGAAAATCAATCAGTCGGAACTTATAGAATACTACGTCATCCAGTTACAAATGATGATGCTAAAAAGGTCATTGTTAAGACGATTCTTTCCATGAAACAAAAGGCATATTATGAAGTCGCTGACTTGTCATCGGTTCCACAATTGTTTCCGTTTTCTTTTGACATTACTCATGAGTTCATCTATAACGCTGGATGCTTTGAGCTGGGAAACTTCGGTGGTAAAACGGTCATTGTTTCTTAGTTTTCCAAACCTCCAAGAAAATAAGACAAGAGTTTTATGAACTGTCAACGAAATCGAACGATGAGGTGCTGATCCATGACAGATGAAAAACGTAACACTGACACCTCAGATATTGTTATCCGGGTTCTCCGCTCAAACAGAAAAAGCGTGGTAGGGCGAGTGCTTCCTGACAGCAGTATAGAGGTTCGCGCTCCGCTAACAATGACAACTAAACGGCTTAACGAATGGCTTGACAAGGTTGAGCCGAAGTTTCGCTCTATGGTGAATGAATGCCGGAAGACGAATGCTTATGTCTCCGATCACAGCAGCGAGATTCTATATCAGGGCAAATGGATTCCAATAAAAGAAGCTGAGTCAGATAATCAAGGCTATATGGCGTTGTTGAAAGATGGCATTGTATATAATCGGGACAAAGTGAGGCTAATATTCGCTCCAATATAGAGATTCTTTTTTCTAATCTTGCTGAACCGATATTTGATGAAAAGCTGTGCCATTTTTCAGAATTGATGAAAGTCAACTGTAAAACGTGGACGATTGGGAATGCGCGAAAAAGGCATGGCTCCTGCGATTCAAACGGAAAAATCATTCTGTCATGGCGAATAGTCATGATGAGTGAATCCGTCTTAGAGTACATTATCGTGCATGAGCTGGCTCATTTGAAGCACATGCACCATTCGAAGAGTTTCTACAATGAAATTGCTTCGATCTTGCCAGACTGGAAAGATCGTCAAGCAGCGCATAGTCAGTACAGTAATATTCTCAGTTGCAGCGGTTGGATGTGAGGAGTCAAGTAATGTCGAGGATTATTGATCACCCCCAAATAATATATCACTATACTTCATTCTTTGGGCTATCAGCGATATTAAGATCGGGATATATTGAACTTACCGAAAGCAATCTGAATACGATTGATGGCAACTGTGGTATAGTCTGGCTGACAAGTTCGCCGGAAGCGAAGAACCACGGCTTGAAATTCGACGAGAGCATTCCGTCTAAACATGATAAAACGCATATACGAATATCTCTTATCCATAATTATTTATACAAGAATTGGGATGAGTGGAGCGACATGAAAGGTATGGACAAGGATTATAAGGAAGCTCTCATCTGTTCTGCCAATGCACAGGAGATGTATAAAACATGGTATATTTCGGAGGCTGTTATAGCAATTAGCGATATTATAGAAGTCAAGAACATGGTGACAGGCGAGATAGTCTCCGTTGACGATGCTCTGAAATCTATATCAGCCATTGATACTCCAAACATCGAATTTCGCAGTGAAATTGACAAATACATAGCCGGTCAACCAATGGCTATACGAATACCTCTTCTAAGCGTCCGCTTGGCTATAAAACAGGCATTACCGGATGCTGAGGAAAGAATATCTTGGCAGATGCCGACTTTTTGGAAGAAGCGAAACATCATCCACTTTGCAGCGCAGAAGAAGCATCTCGGAATCTATCCCGGTGTGGATGCTATACAGCACTTTGCACCCCGATTAACAGAGTACAGGACAAGTAAGGGTACAGTTCAGT
>JGI994J12354_10001864_pt1 | contig 21150 bp, 15 predicted proteins | sample IntmicLarv3ML3BL_FD_12354 | JGI IMG/M metagenome (IMG submission 12354) | reverse complement strand
CGCTTGAATTTCATCAATTTCAAAACTTTTCATTAAATTGCTTATGACTTCTTTGTCTGTTTCGGTTTCTCTGATAATTTTTATCGCTCTGTCGATGTCTAAAATTATTTTTGAAAGCCCTTTTAACAAATGTAAATACGCCGATTTCTTTTCAATCTCAAATAAAAACTTGCGATGAATACAAGATATTCTGAATTTTATCCAATAATCCAAAATCGGTTTAATCCCCAAAACCATCGGTTTACCGTCAATCAAAATATTAAAATTACAACCGAAACTGTCCTCAAGCGGAGTTTGCGCGAATAATTTATTCATTAAAACGTCAGGCTCGACACCTCTTTTTAAGTCGATTGTGATTTTCAAACCGTTTCTGTCCGTTTCGTCGCGGACGTCGTTTACTTCGCGGATTTTATTTAATTTAACGAGCGAAATAATTTTATCGATAATCGCTTCAATTGTCGTTGTGTACGGAATTTCATAAATTTCGATTATGTTGTTTTTCTTATCGAAACGGTATTTGCCGCGGACTTTAAAGCTTCCGCGCCCCGTATTATAAATTTGCTCGAAAATTTCTTCATTATATATGAGTTGTCCGCCCGTTGAAAAGTCGGGTGCTTCGATATATTCTTTCAAATCTATATTTTCATTTTTCATAAATGCGATTGTCGCGTTACAAATTTCCCGCAAATTAAAACTGCAAATATTACTCGCCATGCCGACCGCGATTCCCAAATTTGAAGTCACCAAAACATTTGGAAAAGACGTCGGAAATAAAACTGGTTCTTTCATTTGCCCGTTATAATTATCCACGAGGTCAACCGTATTTTTATCGATATCCTTAAAAACTTCTTCGCAAATTTTTTCCAGTTTAACTTCTGTGTAACGCGATGCCGCGTATGACATATCGCGAGAAGTTTGTTTTCCGAAATTTCCTTTTGAGTCTATAAAAGGGTGTAACAGCGCATCGTTTCCGCGCGTCAATCTTACGAGCGTTTCATAAATTGCGCCGTCGCCGTGCGGATTTAATTTCATCGTTTGCCCGACCACGTCAGCGGATTTTATTCGGCGGTTTTTTAATAATCCCATTAAATACATTGTGTATAATAATTTTCTGTGAGACGGTTTGAAACCGTCAATCTCGGGGATTGCGCGCGAAACAATTACGCTCATTGCGTAAGGCATGTAATTTTTCTTTAGTGTTTCCGTGATATTTTGTTTAATAACGTTATCTTTGTTAGGCATAAAATCTCTCCAAATAAATTGTTCACCCGCCACCTTCGATTCAAGTCTGCGACTTAAATCTTAGAGGTGGGGGATTTCTGTCTTGAGTTAAAAAATTCTAACAGAGAATGTGTTTCAATATAGAAACCGCCTTGAATCAAATTGGCGGTTTTTTTATATTATTCCCCGATTAAATATTACAAAGTTATTTTAACACAAAGGGCTTAAATTTATAAGTCCTTTTAATATTAAATCTCATAATTTATCACAAATATTTAAAGGATTTGCCAACATTTAATTCAACATTGACAAATCGCCGAAATCACAAATTTATTATTTTACAAATCTTAAATTTGCAAAAAATACGGCACTATCCGTAATTTTAATCTTGTTGATTTTGGAAACACAAAAAAAAGACTCTCATCAAGTTTATCTTAATGAAAGTCTTTCGATTTTAATTTTAAAAATTTTGTTCAGTCTATTCAGGTGCTTTTGAAAGTGTTATTTGAACTTCTGTAAATTTATTTTCTATAGCCTCCAAAGTTTCCGGCGGAATATTATACGGCAATTCTAATTTTTGCAATTTAGTCAAATCTGCAATCGGATTATAATCCGCAATCGGATTATCGCCTATAGATAATTCTTCCAACTCCGTCAAGTTTGCCAAAACGCCGATATCCGAAATATTATTGCCATTCAAAGACAACGCCTTCAAAGATACCAAATTTCGTACAAAACTTATATCCGAAATATTATTGGCTTGTACATACAATTTTATTAAGTTCAATTTTTCCAAAACAGAAAAATCTTGAGTTTGGATTCTTCCAATCGCCAAATCCGTAATTCCGATGAGATTTTCCAAAGGATTTAAATCCGTGATGGGATTCACCTGCAACGCTAATATTTTCAAATCAACAAGCTGTGAAAGCGGTTTTATATCAGAAACCGCATTCGCACTGATATGCAATTCCTGCATTTTTGTGAAGCTCGCAAACGCGCTGATATCCGCAACTTTATTTGAAGATATATTCAAACAAGTCATTTCCACGCTGTCAACAATCGGATAAACATCTGAAACCAAGTTCTGCGACATATACAATTCCTGCAAGTTTGTTTTTCCGCTTAAAGCAGTTATATCTTCAATTTGATTGGCAGATATATTCAACATGGAAAGTTTTGATAAATTTTCCAACGCACTGATGTCTGTAATTTTGTTGCCGCTTAAATCCAGCGTTCCCATTTCCGTTAAGTTTTCAAGAGCGGTAACAGATATAATTTCACTGTTGCCCTCTAAAAAAAGCGTATTCATTTTTGTACAATTTTTAATTCCGTCGACTGATGTAATTGTATTATTTTTAGCCGACAAAATTTCCAATTCCGTTAATTTTTCCGCGAAATCCAAATTCATAAGTTTATTCGCGTCTAATTCAAGAGTTTGTAATTTTGTTAAATTAGCAATCCCCTGCGTTTCCGAAATAAGATTTCTGCTTAAATTAAGATTCGTAATTTCCTGCAAGCTGGAAAGAGAACTAATATCATTAATCGCATTACCGCTCGCGTTTAATTCTCTCAGATTCGTAAAAAGTTCTATACCTTGCAACGAACCTAAACTGTTTCCTTCAACATTTAATATTTCCAAAGCAACAAAGTCACTTAAAATACTTATATCCTCGATACCGCAACTAAAAAGACTGAGTTCCGTAATTTTTTCCGGATATGTTATCTTTTTAAGTTCATCTTCAATATTTTCTTTGTTGTCAAAATCAAGAACTTTCGGTGTGTCGTCCGGAGGATTTTCGCCTGTTTGTCCGTCCGGACTTGTTGGTTCGTCCGGCGGTGTCACAATCGGGCTGGGCGGTCTGCTTAAAATGTTATCCAACAATCCGGTTGACGTAACAAAGTAGAATCCTAAACCGAGAATAATTAAAAGTATCAATAAGAATATCAAAAATCCGTTAGATTTTTTCTTTTGATTTCCGAAACTTGCCGTTTGTCCTTTAACTTTCTTAGTTTTTTTGCCTTTTTTCTTCTTACCCGTGTCACCTTGACCCTCCATAAGAGGATTCGTATTCATTTCAAAATTTCCGACTCCGAAACTGTTTCCCTCTTCTGTTTGAAACATGTCCGTCTGCGCTTTATTACTATCAAACTCGAGCGTATTATTTTTACGCTCAAAATCTATATCATCTAAATAAGAGCCTTGTTGCTGCGAAGTATTTTGCGTTGCTCCCATTGCATTATCCGCGCTAAACGGATTATCTTGCTGTACATTTTGATTCATGCCGCTTTGATTTTGCTCCGGAAAAGCATTGTAATCAGGAAACTCAACTCCCTGCTCGCCTTTTTTACCTTTTTTTGCTTTTTTGGCTTTTGGTTGTTTCGGTGCTTTAGGCTGTTTCGGTTCTTTTTCCTTTTTAGTTTTTTTCCCGAACAAAGATTTTTTCTCTTTTTTCGCTCCGACGCCTCTGTCAATATTATCAAAACTGCTTTCGTCAAATGCCATCGCATTATTATTTTGCATTTGATTATTCATGTCTTGATTTTGTCTCGCCTGTTGTTGATTTTGCGGTTGAAACTGCTGTTGATTTTGTTGCTGTGCATTTCCCGGTGTCATCGGTATATCGTCAAAAGAAAAATCCTCAAACGGCGTTTCTTTTTGCGCGCCTTGCTGTTGTTGCGGTCTTTGCGCATTGCCTTGATTTACAGGTTGTGAACCCGCAAAATCATCAAACGAAAATTCATTCGCTTGCGTTTGCGCAGGCTGTTGCGTTTGTGGCTGTCCACTCGACTGATTATTTTGAAAATCTTGGTTTGCGCCTGTATTTCCCGAACCTACAAAATCATCAAATGAAAATTCATTCGCTTGCGTTTGTTGTGGCTGTTGCGTTTGTCCGCTCGGCGGATTGTTTTGAAAACCTTGATTCTCATTCGCATCGACTGTATTTACAAAATCGTCAAACGAAAATTCATTCGCTTGCGTTTGTGCAGGCTGTTGCGGCTGCGTCGGTGTAGTTGACTGATTATTTTGGTTTGTACTGTTTATAAAATCATCAAAGGAAAATCCCGTTGATTGAGTTTGTTGTTGCGATTGTTGCGGCGGCTGTGATTGTTGCGGTGTACTCGGCGAATTATTTTGAAAATTTTGATTCGCATTCGTACTGTTTACAAAATCATCAAACGAATTTTCTGCCTGTTGCGCAGGCGTACTCGGCGGATTTTGAAAACTTTGATTCGCATCCGTATTTATGAAATCATCAAACGAAAACTCTGTTTGCGCAGGCGGTTGCTGTGCGGGTGCAGTCGCTTGATTATTTTGGTTTGCATTATTATTATTCGCACTTGTAAAATCATCAAATGAAAATTCTGTTTGTTGATTCTGCTGTTGCGGTTGATTTTGCATATTGTTTTGATTAACATTATTTTGCGCATTTGCAACACCGTCAAACGAAAACTCGGATTTTTGCGGCTGCTGCGATTCTTGTGATTGAACTTGCTGAGTTTGTTGCTGATTCAGCGCAGGCGCATTTTGCGAACTTACAAAATCATCAAACGAAATTCCCGCATTTTGAGTTTGTTGCGCTTGTTGAGGTTGTTGCGAATCAAAAGAAATTTCGTCCATAGACGGAGTATTTTTTTGTTCTGCGTTTTCGCCTTGCACACCGAAAACATCAAAAACAAATTCGCCTATATCTTGCGACTTCGATTCTTCCGTTTTTGTTTCCTGCGGTTTAATTTCTTCCGTTTTATTTCTTTCTATATTAATTTCTTTAATTTCCTCTTGTTTCGATTCATTTGCTCCAAATATGCTTTCAATGGCATCGCCTATAGGTTTTACAACTTCTTCAACCTCATTCGTTAAGCTTTCAAAAATATTTTCTTCAACTTTATTTTCTTCAACTTTAATTTCCGCGGCTTTAAACGAATTAGTTTGCGGATTTGCAAAACTGTCAGAAAAAGAAGCGGCTACATTCGATGCTTTATCATTTCCTATATTCATTGAATTTTGTTGCGGTTTAACGGTTTCCACCGTTTCTACGGTTTCGATTGGAACAATATCAAAATCATCAACGCCTGCGATTTGTTCAAAACCGAATGCCTCTGAAAATAAATTTTCGGATAAAGTCGTCGGAACAACGTCAGCCTTAATAGTTTCTGTTTTAACGGTTTCCGTTGTAATTTTAACATCGGAAAGAGCCTTTTTAAATTCGTCCGGAGTTTTATATCTTCCCTTAACATCATACGAACAAGCTTTCAAAATAACGTCCGCCAACTGTCCGTAAGAATTTTTCGGCGGCGGAAGTTCTCTTGACGCCAATCTTTTTTCGGTTGCTTTTAAAATCGCATCGGGCGCATTATTTTCTTGAAAAGCCACCATGTTGTCGTTGCATAACCGATACATTATCAAACCTAACGCGTATGTATCGGTTGTAGACTGTCCCTCTTCCGCATTTTCACCTTTAGGCGCACCGTAAATATCAACCAAATTTTTTCCGCTGACGATAAAATCTTTAAACGGGCGCATAAATCCGAAATCACCCAATTTATATTTTCCGTCATCGCCGATGAAAATATTTGATGGTGAAACTTTTTTGTGTATAATTGATTTTTTTCTAAATTCATCAAGAGAAAGACTCACTTGAGTACCGAAATCTATAATTTCTTCCGGCACAAAGCTGTGATATTTAGTTTTCTCTTCCAAACTTTCCAAAAATTCAACGCGAATAATGATATCAAAGTTTTTTTCATCTTTGGAACTAAAAATGCAAATGTCTTCATAATTTAAAATTTTATCCGTACCGTTTGAAAGAGCCTTCATAAATTGAAATCTCTTTCCTATTTCGAGTGCTATTCCTTTCATGTTGGAAACAACTTGAGAATCCACGATACTTTCAAATTGAGGAGAAGTCTTTCTGATTTCGTCCCAAGAGATTGTATACAATTTCGCGATTCTGAAAATCGTTTCGCCTTGTTCAACTTTTTTTATTTTATAAACTTTGCTCAAATTGCCATTCTTAATGAAAGAATCAACCTTCCATTCGCCCCACAATGGAGCATATTTCATTATGGTATCCATATGAGCCTCCCTTTTCATCTATTTCTAAAGACATTATGACATTTAGTTTTTACTTTGATAAAATTTAGAATCCGTTTAAAATTTTTAAATCTATCGATAAAAACATTACTCTACTTATATCATTCGTACAATTTGGGAAAAAGGTATATACCTAATTTACTTTTTTTTTTATTATTTTAATAAATTTGTAAAAGTTGTCATTGGGATTTCAATAAAAGACACTAAAATTTCAGCATTAAAGCTATTTAGTAACAAATCTAAAGCGTTTTGTTTTGAAAAAAGATTTGCGTGATATAAGGTTTTAAAACAATAAAGGTGCCGAACAGGTCTAATAGTATCGGGCAACTTTTCGCGCGGTGAAGTTACCTTTGTAAATCTGTTTCAAACTATTTAAACGACCGGAATCCCGAAATATTTAAATGCCTAAAATTTTATCTTTATTGTTAGGTGCGTAATGTTTTTATAAAACCGTTCATTCACTATTTTACATTATAGCAGATTCTATAATAATTTTTCAACTATATTTAAATTTGTGTGATATTGCCGATNTCGGAGCAAAAACTTTGATGCAATTTATTTTTTTATTTTTTTTATTTATTTTTATAAAAGACATTTATAATTTATCATTTTCACAACAACTGCGAAATTTTCACGCGCTCTATTGATTGAATTGTATTTTCAGATTATAATGATTGCTGATTATATATTTGAGAATTTTTTAAAGGAGAGAAAATTTTTATGCGTATCGGAATCGGTTACGATGTTCACAAACTCGTTGAAAACAGAAAATTAATTATCGGCGGCGTTTTGATTCCTTTTGAAAAGGGATTGTTGGGACATTCAGACGCGGACGTTTTAACTCACGCGGTGACAGACGCTCTGCTCGGCGCGATTTGTGAGGGCGACATCGGGAAAAATTTCCCCGATAATGATGATACTTACAAAAACATTTCAAGCTTAATTTTATTAGAAAAAGTTTTTGAAATGCTCAAGGATAAAAATTATAAAGTTGTAAATTTGGATTGCATAATCGTTGCGGAGAAACCGAAAATGCTNCCTTTTATAANCGAAATGCAAAACAATTTTAAAAATATTTTGAAAACAGATGCCGTTAATATTAAAGCGACGACCGAAGAGGGTTTGAATTTTACGGGAAAAGGGCTCGGGATTGCCGCGAAAGCAATCTGCCTCTTAGAAAAAATTAATAATTCCGATTGCGATTGTTGATGCATACAATAATTTTTTCGGACTTATAAATTTTGTGAAATTTGGTTTTTTCTATGTTTTGGATATTCATATTCTAATTAATATTTCGCTGTGGTATAAAATTGCATCGACGGTAAAAATGCACGTTGTAGGGAGCGGTATTGACCGCTCCGCGATTAAAAACGGAACAGTCAAGACTGTTCCCTGCGAAAAACAAATCGTTGCAAAGTTTTTGTATTCACAAACTACTACGAAAAAATATCCGAAGTTCAGAAATTACGTAAAATTAATTGGGAGGCTTTTTATTTATGGATTTAAAATATCAAATTAAAATTATGCGAAAAAGAGACCCGTCTATAAAAAATAATTTTGAAATTCTTTTATACCCGGGCTTTTGGATATTGATTTTTCATTTTTTCGCACACAAACTCTATAGAAATAAATTCTTTTTTTCTGCGAGAGTTATTTCTCAATTCGGAAGATTTTTAACGGGAATCGAAATCCACCCCGGCGCGAATATCGGCAGAGGGTTATTTATCGACCACGGCGCAGGCGTTGTTATCGGCGAAACCGCAAAAATCGGAAACGACGTTGTGATGTATCAAAATGTTACGCTCGGCGGCACGGGAAAAGATTTGGGCAAGCGACACCCGACTATCGGGCACAATGTTTTAATCGGCGCGGGAAGTAAAATTTTAGGACCGATTTTAATAGGAAGTAATTCGCGAATCGGTGCGGGAAGTGTTGTGCTTCACCCCGTAAAATCGTATTCAACCGTTGTCGGGATTCCGGCGCGTGCAGTCGCGAGAGATAATCAAGAAATGTTTTCCGATGATGAAATGTTGCAACATTCACATTTGCCGGACCCGATTACGGCGGATATAAACAGAATCAGAGAACAGCTTGACGATATCGAAAAGAGATGTAACTCAAACCACAAGAGTGCATAAAAATAAAAACAGATTATTCTAAATAACAGGAGATGATTTTATGAAACTTTATAACACCCTCACAAAAAAGAAAGAGGATTTTAAACCGATAGATGAAAACGAAATAAAAATGTATGTTTGCGGTCCGACCGTTTATAATTATATTCATATCGGAAACGCGCGCCCTTATATTGTTTTCGATGCTTTAAGAAGATATTTTGAGTATCTTGGTTTTGTTGTTAATTTTGTTCAAAACTTTACTGATGTCGATGATAAAATCATAAACAAAGCGAATGCCGAAAATGTTCACATGAATGTAATTTCCGACAGATATGTTGACGCGGCAAAAGAAGATGCGCGCGCCGTGAATGTAAAAGACGCTACCGTAAATCCGCGCGTTACGCAAGAGATTGACGGCATAATCGAAATGATTAAAACTTTGATTGAAAAAGGTTTTGCGTATGAAAAAAACGGCTCCGTATTTTTCAGTTCTTCAAAATTTGAAGATTACGGGAAATTATCTAAAAAGAAAATTGACGAACTGGAACTCGGCGCAAGAATCGAAGTCGATGACGAAAAAGAAAATCCGACCGATTTTGTTTTGTGGAAACCGCGAAAACCCAACGAGCCTTATTGGGATTCGCCTTGGAGCGAGGGGCGTCCCGGTTGGCATATCGAATGTTCCGTTATGGCGAAAAAATATTTGGGCGATACGATTGATATACACGCGGGCGGCGAAGATTTGATTTTTCCGCATCACGAAAACGAAATCGCACAAAGCGAAGCGGCAAACGGAAAGCCTTTCGCGAATTATTGGTTACACAACGGGACTATAAATATCGATAATAAAAAAATGTCTAAGTCGGACGGCGATTTTTTTCAACTTCGAGATATTCTAAAACAGTTTTCGGGCGATGTTATAAGATTTTTTATTTTGAGCAGTCATTACAGGTCACCCGTGAATTTTAACAACGAGTTGATTTTATCGTCACAAACGGGATTGGAAAGAATAAAAAACTGCGTAAGCAATTTGGAATTTCTTTTGACAAGCGCAAAATCCGAAACGCTCACCGATGCGGAAGAAAATTTAATTAACGAGAGCAAAAACTTTTTAACTTCATTCAACGATGCTTTAGATGATGATTTCAACACCGCGAGTGCGCTCAGCGTTATTTTTGAAGTTGTAAGATTTGCAAACAGCAACGCAACCGAAAAATCATCGAGGAAATTTATTGAAAGTTTGATAAGTTTAATAAAAAAACTCGGCGAAGTTTTAGGATTTGATTTTTCAGAGCAAGAAAAATCATTGGAGGCGGAAATAGAAAGCCTTATCGCACAACGTACGGAAGCACGAAAAAATAAAGACTTCAAAGCTTCAGACGAAATAAGAGATAAACTTAACGACATGGGAATCGTTTTAGAGGACACGCGCCTTGGTGTTAAGTGGTCGTTTAAAGAGGGACAAAATTAATGACGGAATCTAAAATTAACGAATATTCTCCGCTTGCGCTTGCATATTTGGGTGACGCCGTTTTTGAATTAAAAGTGCGTTGTTTCATCGTATCGGCGGGAAATCGACAGGCAAAAAAACTTCATAACGCAAGCCGTAATTATGTAAACGCAAAAAGTCAATCCGAAATGTATTTATATATTTTTGAAAAAGTTTCCGAAAAAGAACAGGGCATTTTATTGCGCGGACGCAACGCAAAGCCTTATTCCATACCGAAAAATGCCTCCCTTTTAGAATATAAATATGCTACGGGATTAGAATCTCTTTTCGGATATCTAAAACTTGCGGAGAATGAAACGCGGATTGATGAGATTTTTAATTTGTGTTTGGAAGCTATGGAAAGTCAGATGTAAAAAATCAGATATAAAAAAATCAAATGTGGATTTTGAAAAAGTTCACATTTTTTTTATTTTCGCGATGGCAATGAGCCAAGCGAGAGTGCTTGCACTCACATTTGCGAATGCCCGCGAGTGAACAGGTTTAATACCTCGCGGCTTGCCGCGTGCATATTAACCGATACCTCGTCCGCTTGTGGCGAGGTGGTTCACTTTTAATAAAATTGTTTACGATAAAAAATGTTTACATAAAAATTTTATGTAGCGAATGTGGATTATTAAAAAGTCCACATTCTTTTAGTTGCAACTTTGTTTCTATATATGAACAGAGATATCTCTGATTATTTTCAAAGCCTCTAACATTATATAAATTACCGATTTGTCCCGTTACATAAAAATTTTCGGCGTAAAAAAACAGGACACTCGCGTTTTCAAAGTGAGCGAAATTTTTTTTAAAAATTATTCCGAACAGGTCTAATATATTTTTCATAATCTTCTTTTGTATCGATATCAATTAAAAACTTTTTATTTTCCACTTCCACAAAAACGCATTTATCCATATTATTATTTCTCACAACACGCCCGCCCGTGTCGCCCGTCACATTTAAAAGTTCTTCAAAAAAATATCCCCCGAAAAAAACAGGCGCGCCTTTATTTCCGTCAACGGTCGGCACAACGATATTTTCAAAATCGGCGTGGGAAATCAGTTTTATAATCGATTTTGTATCAATAAAAGGTTGGTCGGCGACAAAAAACATACAACCTTCACTGTTACTGTTTTTAATTCCGAGATGTATACTTGCACTTTGACCTAATTTTTGGTTATAATTATAGATGATTTTAATATCCGACGGAAATTCAAAAAATAAAGAATTCTCTTCCGTCGTTACCAAAATAATTTCAGAAAATTTATTTGTGTCTTTAACAATATTAATTGTGTTCATAAGTAGTGTCGTGTTTTTATATGGAAGCAATAATTTATTTCGGCTCATTCTGAAAGACTCGCCCGACGCCATAATAACCGCGGAAATATTCATGATATATCAACTCCGTAATACATATTCAAGTTTTCGATAGTTTTACATCAGTATAAATATTTATTGTAAAAAAAGCAACGGATAGAAAGGGGCATCTGATTTAATTATGGAAGAAACGGAAAAGATAGATTTTTTATCAAGCTGTACATCGGGCGGTTGCGGCGCGAAAATCGGCTCTGAGGAGTTAAAAAAATTTTTATCTGAAATGCCTGTTTTTGAAGATGAAAATTTGCTCGTGGGGTTCAATACGTCGGACGACGCCGCCGTTTATAAACTTTCGGATACTCACGCTATAATTTCGACGACCGATTTTTTTTCGCCTATGGTAAACTCACCGTATTCATTCGGAAAAATCGCGGCGGCTAACGCGATGAGCGATGTTTATGCGATGGGCGGAGATGTTTTGCTTGCCTTAAATATAGTTTGTTTTCCGCAAAAAATGGATAAAAGTATTTTATCCGAAATTTTAAAAGGCGGCGCGGAGAAAATCGCGGAAGCGGGCGCATTTTTAAGCGGCGGACATTCGATATATGACCATGAGCCGAAATATGGACTCGCGGTAACGGGCACGGTTCACCCGAAAAATATTTTAAAAAATAATACAGCCAACGTCGGAGATTATTTGATTTTAACGAAGCCGTTGGGCGTCGGATTAATTTTATCCGCGATGCGAGTTGATATGATTGCGGACGATTTAGTTCAAAATGCGATATTAAACATGGAGCGACTTAATAAATATTCTGCGGAAAAAATGAAAAAATATTCCGTGAGCGCATGTACGGACGTCACGGGATTCGGACTTTTGGGGCACGCTTTCGAGATGACGCGCGACGATATTTCGATTGTTATAGATGCGGAACAATTACCGATTTTGGAGGGCGCGCTACAATCCGCGAGCGATTTTTGTATGACGTCGGCGGCGCAAAGAAATCGAAATTTTCTGCAAGACAAAATTATTTTTGAAGATATAGAAGATGAAATTCAAGAAGTTATGTTCGACCCGCAAACATCGGGCGGATTGCTGATTAGCATAAATCCGAATGACGCATCGAAACTTTTGGAAGAAATTAAAAAGGACGACACGGATGCGAATATAATCGGCGAAGTGGTTAATCGAAAAGAAAATTCAATTATTGTAAATTAGTTTTGTAAAATAAATTTGAAATAATTTTTCTGTNCTCAGAAACAATTTAATAAAGCTNTTNGGAAACCTGAACAGGTTCGGTATAGTTTTAAATTTATAAAGAAAGGAAATTCAAATGAAAACAATTTTTATTGATATGACAGGAAAAACATGCCCGATACCCGTTATCGAAACCAAAAAAATTATCAAGGAATTAAACGGCGAGGAAGCGGCGATAAAAATAAAAGTTGATAATGATATCGCAAGGCAAAATATAATTAAGATGACCGATAAATTTAAATATCCCTCTTTTTTTGAAAAATTGGACGACGGAAATATTTTGGTTACGGTTGAAGTTTTGAAAAATTCATCTGCGGAAAAATTAAATGCGAAAAGCGAAAACGATGATTTTGTGGTGCTTATCGGCGCAAACACAATGGGGCGCGGAGATGACGAGCTCGGTGCGGTGTTAATGAAAGCGTATATTTTTTCGCTAACGGAGCTTGACAATTTACCGAAAGAAGTTTTATTTATAAATTCGGGCGTGTTTTTGACTTGTGAAGGCTCGGCGGCGTTAGATGACATTCAAAATTTAGTGAATAAAAATGTAACAATAAAATCATGCGGTGCGTGTTTAAACTTTTACAATATGACGGAGAAATTAAAAATCGGAGAAATCACCAACATGTATGATATATCATCTGCAATGGCGAATACGGGCAAAGTAATCAATGTTTAAGGAATATGTTTTCGTTTTTAAAAACACGCATGATTCAATTTCCACTGAAAAACTCTTGATAAAAAACGGAATTTCAGTTAATATAATGTCATTGCCGGAGAAAATAAATTCCGGATGTGGAATTTGTATAAGAATTAAAGAAAATGATTTAATTTTTTCGATAGAATTGCTAAATAACAACGAAATAGATTTTGAGGGTATTTATCTCAAAACGGTTTCTAAAGAAGGGACTGATTATTCACGATGGAAAATTTAGCAGACTTATCGGATTTATTGGATTTGGATAAAAACGAAGTGGTGTCAATAATCGGCAGCGGCGGAAAAACTACATTGCTTTGTTTGTTATCAAACGCTTTTCGGCATGAAAAAATTTTAATCTCCACAACGACGCATTTGCAAAATAAATCTTTTTTTGATTATGATTACTACTTTTCGGGCAAAGATATCGGAGAGGATTTTGAAATAATAAAAAACGGGATTTATTTGGGTGCGGAAATTGAAACGACCAAAGACGGTACAGAAAAATTAAAATCATTGGATTATGATTTACTTTCAAAGATTTGCGGAAATTTCGATAAAGTATTTTTGGAAAGCGACGGCTCAAAAATGCTGCCTTTGAAAGCGTGGAAAGATTTCGAGCCTGTTGTTATAGCGGAAACAACAACCACTATCGGGATTTTGCCCATAAATGTATTGGGAAAACCCGCGAATGAAAATTTGATACATAGATTTGATGATTTTAAAAAAATTACAAACATCAAGAAAAATGAAATTTTGGAAATAAAGCATTTGGTGAGTATTATTTCCCACGAAATCGGTCTCATGAAATTTTCAAAAGGAAAAAAAATTATTATTTTAAATAAGGCGGAAAGCGAAATTGAATTATCAAATGCAAGGAAATTAGCGAAATCCTTGCCGAGAGATTTTTTGAATAAAATAAATTTGATAATCGGCGGAAGCATTAAAAATAATCAAGGAGACGTTTTATATGATGGGAAATTGTATTAATAATGCTATTATTGTGCGCGGTGCGGGCGACATCAGCACAGGTGTGGTGCAAAAATTATATCGCGCGGGATTTAAAGTTTTAGTTTTGGATTTGGAAAAACCTCTGACGATACGGCGTACCGTTGCGTTGTCCACGGCGATAACAAACGGAGTGTACACCGTTGAGGACATGACAGGCGTTTTGATAAAAAATGTTTCGCAATGCGAGGAAATTTGGGCGCAAAATAAAATTCCCGTTTTAATCGATAAAAATTGCGAATCCGCAAAAATTTTAAAACCCGATATATTAATCGATTGCATTATCGCAAAAAAAAATTTGGGAACAAATAAAAATCTCGCACCGATTACAATTGCGTTAGGTCCGGGATTTGAAGCACCTTGCGATGTTGATGCGGTTATCGAAACAATGCGCGGACATTCTTTGGGGAAAGTTATTTTTGACGGGAAAGCACTCCCGAATACAAATACGCCGGGCATACTCGGCGGAGAAACTTTCAAAAGAGTTGTACACGCGCCTTATGAGGGACATATCAGACACCTAAAAGAAATCGGACAGAGAGCAAGCTTAGGCGAAACTTTATTTTATATAGACGACAAAGAAGTGAAATCCCCGCTAGATGGGACTTTGCGCGGGCTAATCGAAAATAAAATGTATGTAAAAGCCGGTTTGAAAATTGCAGACGTTGACCCTCGCCCCGAAAATGAAGTTGATTGTTTTACGATATCCGATAAGGCAAGAGCATTGGGCGGTGCGGTTTTAGAAACCGTTTTATATTTAAAAAGAATTAAAAATATTTGAAATTATACTTATAAAAGATTATCGCAAAAAGTGAACCACCTCGCCGCAAGCGGACGAGAAATATTTTTTAAAAGACCCCTTAAAAAATAAAAATTAAATATTGAAAGGGTGTGTTATTCTTGGCTACTTTTTTTGTTAATGGAAAACAAATAACCACAACTAAGAATAAAACGAAATTATTAGAATTTTTGCGTGATGATTTGAGGCTTACCTCTGCAAAGGACGGCTGTAACCAAGGTGCTTGCGGAACTTGCACCGTTATAATCGACCGAAAAGCGACCAGAGCGTGTATTCAAACATTAGAAAAACTTGAAGGGAAAAATATTATAACTCTCGAGGGTTTATCAGATAGAGAAAAGGCTGTTTATGCTTATGCGTTCGGAAGTGCGGGCGCGGTGCAATGCGGTTTTTGTATTCCGGGAATGGTTATGAGCGCGAAAGGTTTGTTGGACGCAACTCCCGATCCGTCGCTTGAAGATGTTAAAAAAGCATTAAAATTTAATATTTGCCGCTGTACGGGATATGTGAAAATTGAAGACGCCGTTTTATTGGCTGGGAAATATTTTAGAGAGAATATCGAAATCCCCGAAAATAATTTCACGGGAAAATTGGGTGAGGACTTTTTCAGATTAGACGCGACCGAAAAAACTTTAGGTACGGGCGTTTATGTTGATGATATGGTTTTGGACGATATGCTTTATGCGAGCGCGTTACGTGCGAAATTTCCGCGTGCGCTAGTTAAAAATATTGATTATTCAAAAGCTTTGGAACATTCGGATTGCGTTAAAGTCATAACTGCCGAAGATATTACGGGCAAAAATAAAACCGGACATTTGGTGCAAGACTGGGATACACTCATAAGTGTCGGCGATTATACAAGATACGTCGGCGATGCCGTTGCGCTTGCCGTTAGTTCAAAAAAAGAATCTTTGACGGAAATTTTGTCTTTAATCGAAGTTGATTATCAAGAAGAAACACCCGTGACTTCTCCTATGCAAGGATTAGAGCCGGACGCACCAAAAATTCACGAAAGCGGAAATTTATTAAAAGAAGAAGTTTTGAATAAAGGAAACGCGGACGAGGCTTTGAAAAAAGCTGTTCATATAGTTTCGGAACATTTTTCCGTTCCGTTTATCGAGCACGCATTTATGGAGCCGGAATGTGCAATCGCCGTTCCCGACGGCGACGGAGTTTTGTTATACACCGCATCTCAAAGTATTTACGACGAACAAAGAGAAGTTGCCTCGATTTTGGGATTGGAGCGCGATAAAGTTAATGTCCACTCTTGTTTAGTCGGCGGAGGATTCGGCGGTAAAGAAGATATGAGCGTTCAACATCACGCAGGCTTGGCGGCTTATATTTTGAAAAAACCCGTAAAAGTAAAATTATCAAGACAAGAAAGTATTATCGTTCACCCCAAACGCCATGCGATGGAAATGGATTGCACGGTCGGCTGTGATGAAAACGGAAAAATTTTAGCCGCAAAATTCGATATCGTTTCAGATTGCGGAGCGTATGCATCTTTGGCGGGTCCTGTTTTACAAAGGGCGTGTACTCACGCAGGCGGACCTTATAATTTTCAAGATTTTTATGTTAAAGGGCGCACGGTCTACACAAATAATCCGCCGGGCGGCGCGTATCGCGGATTCGGCGTTACACAATCCGCTTTTGCGATGGAAAGTTGTTTAAATCTTCTCGCAAACAAAATCGGAATTTCTCCTTGGGAAATTCGTTTCAGAAATGCGATTCGTCCGGGGCAAGTTTTGCCGAACGGTCAAAAAACAGAAGGCGATACGGATTTGGAAAAATGTTTGTTGGCGGTAAAAGATATTTATGAAAACACACCTTATGCGGGAATCGCTTCATCTTTAAAAAATGCGGGCGTCGGCGTCGGTATTCCCGACACGGGAAGATGTCTTATTTCTGTTGAAAACGGAAAATTTCATTTGCGTTCAAGTGCGGCGTGTATCGGACAAGGTATGGCGACGGTTATTTTGCAAATGTTCTGTGAAACTTCGGGCATCGAGCCTAATTTAGTTGTTGTTGAATCTCCCGACACACGAAGAACTCCGAACTCCGGAACGACTACCGCATCACGACAAACTTTGGTTACGGGTGAAGCTGTGCGAAGAGTTTCTGCGATGGTCAAAGATGCTTTAGACAGCGGAAAAACAATTGCGGAACTCGAGGGCGAAGAATTTTTTGCGGAATACACAACGGAAACCGACCCGATGGGCAGCGACAAAGAATTTCCCGTCAGTCACGTTGCGTATGGCTATGCCGTTCAAGTTGTTATCATAGACGAAACGGGTAAATTAGAAAAAGTTGTCGCGGCTTATGACGTCGGAAAAGTTGTCAATCCGAAATCCGCACAAGGTCAAATCGAGGGCGGCGTTGTTATGGGATTAGGCTACGGCTTAACGGAAGATTATCCGCTTGAAAACGGTTATCCGAAAGTTAAATACGGAACTTTGGGATTGTTCCGCGCAACAGACACTCCGCCGATTGAAGTTATTATCGTGGACGTTGAAGAATACGGAAAATATGCATACGGCGCAAAAGGCGTCGGCGAACTCGCGACAATTCCGACCGCCCCCGCTTGTCAGGGCGCATATTATAAATTAGATGGCGAGTTTAGAACAAAATTACCTTTGGAAAATACGTTTTACAGAAAACCAAAAAATAAATAATTATTACATTGCGGGTGACCACACAGGGTCGCCCATTTTTTATGAGCAATTAAAAAATCATACGTTTTCAATAATATTTTTTATTTTCCGGTTACAGCAAATATTTTTCCCAACCAAGATTTTTAATTTCTTCATAGGTGGCATTTCTAACTCTTTGAGAAGTTTCAAACTCTCTTTTTCCATTAATATTTTTTAGAGCATCTTCTGGATTCGCCCATTCTGCCGAACATTCATCGCATAAAATAAAGCATTCTTTACTACTTATGTTAACGACTATTTCTAACATTCCGTAATTGCCACAAATAGGGCATCTTCCAATATAATATTGCGATTCCTTTTCAGTAGACATAACTCCCCCTACTTCCTTTCGTTTATATTTATATCATCGTATTATAATACATCGATATCGTCAACGTATCAAAAAATAAATTTGGGTTACATAATTAAATTTTCAAGCAATAAAACTATTAAACTTTTGCTTAATTTTTACGATACTAAAATAGTTAAAGAAATATATGTATGGATTAATTTTACTTTTATTTAAACGAGTAAGGCACAAATAAATATACTTGCCGAAAGCGATTTTGTTCTTTATGCATTTTGGATATTCACATTTCTATAGGGCGGAGCAAGCGCCGCCCCTACGAAAAAACATCTAAACTTCAGAAAAAAATCAGCGATTTTGGCGAGCGTTTTTTCATTCTGCGATATTAGGTGATAGACATGATTAAAGTTAGCAGCGCAGGGTTTACGGATGTCGGAAAGATTCGCGAGAATAACGAGGACAATTTTTATGTAAACGGAAAATATAAAAAAGACAACTCTGTGATTTCCGGAATGTTCGATGAGTGCGAAGACAACAGCGACAGAGAACAATATTTATATGCGGTATGCGACGGAATCGGCGGCGAAAAATTCGGAGAAGTCGCATCTTTGATTGCCGTAAAAACTCTTGTTAAATATCAATCGGAAAATATTAAAAATGTTGTGAACGATTATATATCAGACGCTAACAGGCGCATTTGCGACGAAATCGAAAAAAACAAAGGTGTAATAATCGGAACGACACTCGCTCTTTTATACATAAAAGAAGATAAAGCTATTGCTTATAATGTGGGTGACAGCAGAGCGTACTTATTCAGAAAAAATAAGCTGATACAGCTATCGGAAGACCATACTCAAGCACAAAGACTTTTTAAAATGGGTATGATTAAACAAAACGAAATACGCACACATAAAGACAAAAACAAATTGACACAGCATTTGGGGATTTTCCCGAATGAAGTTGCCATCGAAGCGCACTCTTCCGATGAAATAATTTTAAAAAAAGATGATATTTTTATTTTGTGCAGTGACGGGCTGACGGATATGGTTACGGATAAAAAAATATCGAAAATATTATCGGATAAAAAATTGAGCGCTTATTCCATCGCGAGTAAATTATCTCAAACGGCTATTGATAACGGCGGTAAAGATAATGTTACCGTCGTCGCCGTGAAAATCGGCAAAAGCACGAGCCTTTTCAGCGGATTATTTCCAAAAAAGTAGAACAAATGCAAATAGAACAAACACAAAACGAAATTACAAAAATGAGTGCTTTTTTAACGTTGTTGAAAACATGACTTGATTGTTAGACAAATAGATGATAATTTTATAGTAGACATGAAATTAATATAAAAAACATACTGCACTGTGTAAATGTCAAAACTTTACACCGACATGATGAAAATCCACTCGCGGGGGCGTGTGCTCGTCGGACGCAGTTATTATATTTTATAAAAAATCGGCAAGGGGTAAAGAACTGATATAGGGGGATTTTGCAATATGGACTATTACAAAAAATATGAGCCGTTTTTTAATTGTTGGTATATTAAAAGTTTAATCGGCGAGGGCGGTTTCGGAAAAGTATTTGAAATCGAACGCCAAGAATTTGGTGTAACTTATAAATCGGCTTTGAAAATAATCACCATACCGCAGAGCGAAAGCGAAATCAAAAGTGTAATGGCTGACGGTATGGACGAAGCGAGCGTTATAACATATTTTAAAAACGTTGTTAAAGATATTGTCAGCGAATTTATAATTATGTCTAAGCTTAAAGGCAACAGCAATGTTGTCAGCTATGAAGACCATGTCGTTGTCGAGCATGAAGAGGGCATCGGTTGGGATATTCTCATTCGTATGGAATTGCTCACCCCCTTGGTTGACCACGTGCAAAAAGAAACGCTGACACGCAAAGATATAATCAAACTCGGTATTGATATATGCAAAGCGTTGGAGTTGTGTCAAAAACACAATGTTATTCACAGAGATATTAAACCCGAAAATATTTTTATTTCAGAAAACGGCGATTACAAACTCGGCGATTTCGGTATTGCACGGACGGCGGAAACTACGATGGGCGGGCTGACCAAAAAAGGTACTTATGTATATATGGCGCCCGAAATTTATAAAGGCGATTTATACGACCCGACCGTAGATATATATTCACTCGGAATACTTTTGTATCGCCTGCTTAACGAAAATCGCACGCCGTTTCTTCCGCCATATCCGACTCCGATTACACACAGTGACCGCGAATCCGCAATCGCAAAACGCATTAACGGAGATGTGATTCCGATTCCCGCAAACGCAAACGGAAGACTCGCCGAAATTGTGTTGAAAGCATGTGCGCATAAACCATCGGACAGATATTCCGCAGCCACACAAATGAGAGAAGAATTGGAATTAACTATTTATAAAACAAATAAGGCAAAAGCCGCTTATCCCGAAAATAAAAATTCAATTGAAAATAATTCGATAAAATCAAACGAAACGGAATTTAATAAAGCCGAGGAAATGTTGGGTACGTTTGCCGTGCCGAATAATGACAGCGATAAAACCGAGGAAATATTTCCGTTTATCGAAGAATCGGTTACGAATAAAAACACCGAAACCGATAAAACAAAAAAAATAATAAATGCGTTTAGTCCGCAAAATAATAATACAAAAAATATAAAACCCAATAAAACTAAAAATACACGAGGAAAACCGCTTAATGCATCGCCGACAAATTCAAAAAAGAAATTCATGGCGGGAGCAATATTGATAGCGACAGGAATTGTAGTCGGAATAATCGCGATATTTAGTTTGGGACAAAATGTTGATGATTCGGCTCAAGGGAATTTAGAAAATTCGGTAAATTCGGTAAATACAGAAATTCAAGTTTCGCAAACTTTGCCAGAATCAACTCCGCAACCTCTGCAATCTGAAACCACATCTCAAACGAAAATACCCACAATAACGAGTATGCCGCTTGCAATGTCGGCAGTGCCGGAACAAACTCAAACAGAACCGACACAACCTGCTCAACCGACTGAAACCGAAGAAACAAATTTTGAAACGGAACAACCGATACAAGAAACGCCGACGCAACCGACACCGACACAAGAAACGCCGACACCGACCATACAACAGCCGACACCGACGCCGACGCAAAATCC
>JGI994J12354_10001863_pt1 | contig 21154 bp, 12 predicted proteins | sample IntmicLarv3ML3BL_FD_12354 | JGI IMG/M metagenome (IMG submission 12354) | reverse complement strand
GGAGTCCCACGCTCTCTCCCTTTTTAACCTCGAAACTGATTCCTTTCAACACCACTCTTTCTTCGAATTTCCTTTTGCGGAGCACTGATATCGATGATTGGCTTTTCGGAGTAATGGTACCCACAGTAAACGTTTTCCTGATGCCTCTTACCTCAACACTGTTGCCTTCTTTCATTATAACTTCTCCGAAAATCTAGGTTCTAGCCTCTTGAATATCAATAACCCTGCCGCCATAGCCACGAATGCCATCACAACACATAACAAAAAGTCTGTGAGAGCGGGGAAGGTGCCGTAATATAGCAAAGAGTGGAACGACTCGATAAAATACGTCATAGGATTGTACTGATTTATCGCGTCAAGCAGCGAAGTTCTGCCTCTGATATAAATGATGGGCGTGAGCCACATCCACAAAAACACTACGATGCCTACTCCATACGATACGTCACGACGATATACATTCAGAGCAGACAACATGAGTCCCAACCCTATTACAAATATCGTTTCCAAGAGAATAATTACCGGAATCAATGGAAACACTATCGGGTTTAACTCAACAGCGCTCAAATTCAGAACATTGCCTATCGGTATTATCGCGATCAGAATACAGTATGAAATCAAGAACACGATAAGATTCGTCACCACCGAAGAAAACACCAGTATTTCACGCGGGAAATACATTTTATTGACCAGGTTGTGATTCCTTACAAGGCAGTTCGTGGAATGTTCCAATGACGCAGCGAAAAAAGACCATGCTAACATACCAATAGGCAGGTAAATCCAATAGTCAGGTACGGTTCTTCCAGTTATTATCGTAGTGAAAACAACTCCGAACACTATGATCGTAGATAACGGATTTATGATATGCCACAAGTAACCCAGTACGGAATTTCTGTACTTTCCTTTGAAGTCTTTCTTCACCAATTCAAAGAACATGCCTCTGAAACTGTACAGCTCTTTGAACCAGTTGACAATTGTGTTTGCCGTGTCCCTGCCCCGTCTATCGCAATGTGTATTATCAATTATAAAACTAATGTAGGAACAATAATACGTTTCAACACCATATAACAGCCGTATATATGCAGGTGCATCAAAAAAACTGTTGCTGTGTATTTGTTTATAAGAGAGCGGACAAAAATAAAATTCTGTAATATAATAAAATAAGTTACCTTATTATAATGCATACCATATTTAGACAAATATGTCCCCTGAGACGATGTGCGACGGGCTGGCGCTCAAGAAAAAAACATGTACAGGCTGTCATGCATGTTACAATGTTTGTCCCACTAATGCAATTGAGATGGTATTGAACGACTGGGGCCTCTTCGTACCCTCGATCAATACATCCACATGTGTCTCCTGTGGAAAATGCGCAGATGTGTGTCCTCAGATCAATCCTGTGTTCGATAACACCCCCGCCCCGCCATGTTTCGCTCTCAAAGCTGATGATGCCATTCTCGAGGAATGCTCATCGGGAGGAGTGTTCCCTCTCCTGTGCGATTATGTTCTTTCACAAGGGGGATACATCTGTGGCCCGATCTATGATTCAGAAATGAACGTCGTGTTCAAAATAACGAATGACAGAGCAGTGTTGAAACAGATGCAGAATTCGAAATACGTGTTCAGTGAGATGGGGAACATCTACAAGGAGATCAAGGAGAAGTTGGATGCGAACAAGCTCGTATTATTCACCGGCTGTCCGTGTCAGGTGGCCGGAGTCAAGAATTTCATCGGTAAGAATGACAAGCTTATCACTGCCGACCTGTTATGTGCTGGCCTTCCTTCTAAGGGCATATTCCAACGCTATTTGAAGGACATTTCAGATGGTAAAAAAATCGTAGACGTACAATTCCGCTCAAAGAAATATCCGTACGGAACCACGATAATGAAATTCGATGACGGTACCGAAAGAGTCCAGAAACATGACCTGTACTTCCTAGGCTTCCTATCCGATCTCTACAAGTCGGACGCGTGTGCGGAATGTACCTTCGCAAATACCCCTCGACAGGGAGACCTGAGCATCGGAGATCTGTGGAGAGCGGATCTGATACTCGACGATACGGACCTGTCGCGCGGCATGAGTTGCGTATTGGTAAACAATAATGTCGGAAAAACACTTTTTGACATAATCTCCAAACAGGCCCCGTACAGCAAGAGGATCTCCCTCAAATTCCTCAGACGGTACAACAGATTACACAATGTCCGACCTGCGAACATGGCACGTGCGAGATTCTTCTCCATGCTTGACAGAGGACAACCTTTGCTGAAGAGTATCTCCTATTCCGTCAAATGGAAGTATGATGTCGGTATCACCGGGTACTGGAGAGTACGGAACTTTGGCGGCGTTTTAACCTATTACGCCTTGTACAAACTCGTTCTAGACCTTGATCTGGAACCTCTGATGATCGAAGCCCGTTACAACTCAAAGGGACTTCCATCCTCCCCTGCACTGCTGGGGGCAAAATATCCTGGATATTACCTTGCACGCTACCGTAACACAGTCGACGAACAATATGAACTGAATGAGCACGCATCAAAATTCATCGTCGGGTCGGATCAAGTTTGGAACAGGGACCTCCTAAGTCAGAGCACGGTCGAATGTTATATGCTTGATTTCGTCGATTATCCGATGAAGAGGATATCCATTGCTTCATCGTTTGGAACAGGGACCCTCAAAGGAACTGAAGAAGAACAGAAAAAGCAAATTGAATTATTGAAAAAATTCGATCATGTTTCGGTAAGGGAGAACAGCGGTGTAAGATTGTGTGACAAGCTTGGGATCAAAGCAACGAGAGTACTCGACCCAGTTCTGTTGTGCAACGAGAAGCACTACATGGATCTTATCAATTCTTCAGAAGCCGTGCTGCCGACGAACTATGCATTCTACTACCTGGGAAATGTGTCATCCCCTAACATCGAGACACTAGCGCAGAAACTGGGTTACGGCGTCATCAAGATCAGGCGGAGACCGAAGAAAGATGATATCATCCCGGAAACTCCGATCACAGATATCGGTACTGTCGAGAATTGGCTCAAATGCATATACAACTCATCATTCGTGGTAAGTGATTCCTATCATGCTACAGTGTTCGCGATACTGTTCAGAAAACCTTTCGTTCTCGTTCGCGGCAAAATAAGGAGCGACGATAATGAAGCCGACAGATTCACAACACTTCTGAACATGTTCGGTCTCAGAGACAGACTGTTCAAGTCTGCTGACGAAATCCGTATCGAGGATCTGATGAAACCCATCGATTATGACAAAGTTCATTCGATCCTTGAAAAAGAGCGTGAGATCTCCATGGAATGGGTGCGCAAAGCCTTATTCGACAACGAAAAAAAGTGAACTTCACAGTTATCCGTTGCACGTCGGTCGATTAAGAAAGTGATATAAGGCGAAATTCCATTGTATCGGACAGCAAGCAGATTAATTACGTTAGACGACTTGCTGGGAGAAGTATGTCTTTAAAGACAGTACAAGATGGGCTGGCACTCGAAGGGCAAACATGCATGGGTTGTTCTGCATGTTACAATATCTGCCCAACGGGTGCAATGAAGATGGGGCTGAACGAACAAGGGTTCTCCGTTTGTTCGATCGACAGGTCCGTCTGTATTTCTTGTGGTAAATGTGCAGGAATATGTCCTCAGATCAATCCTGCGTTTGATAACGACCATACTCCCCATTGTTATGCTGTAAGATCTAACGATCCTATCATTGGTGAAGGTCCATTCGGAGGAGTACTTTCCCTGCTTTGCGGAAAGGTCATTTCCCAAGGAGGATTTCTTTGCGGCCCGATGTTTGATCCAAATCTGAATGTCAAATTCAAACTGACGACTGATGCCTCCGAATTGAAAAGGATCAAAGACACAAGATATACTCCGAATGATCTCGGGAACATCCATAAAGAGATCAAAGAAAAAGTGGAATCGAACAAACTCGTTTTGTTCATCGGTAACCCGTGTCAGATCGCCGGTGTCAGAAATTTTATCGGCAAGAACAATAACCTGATAACAATCGATCTGTTGTGTGAGGGTCTTCCCTCAAAAGGGATCTTCAAACAATATCTGAACGAAACTTCAGAAGGAAAAAAGATAACAGACATACAATTCCACCCTGCGGCACAGCCTAGGAACAACATTGGCTAAATTCAATGACGGCTCCGAAAATATTCGATCGAATGATCTGTATCTGTCTGCCGTTTTGAATGACCTCATCAAATACGATGCCTGTGCGGAATGCATTTACGCAGATATGCCCAGACAGGGGGACATCAGTCTCGGGGATCTGTGGAAAACAAATGAGTTATTCAATGACATCGAATTACCGCAAAATGCCGGTTGTGTGATGCTGAACAGTAACGTAGGTAAGACACTTTTCGATGAGTCTGTCAGAAATGCCGCGCATTGTGTTGATATTCCGATCCCTTTTCTCATAAATGACAAAAGGCTGCAACAAACAAGACCTCAGCACCTCGCACGTCAACGGTTATTTTTCATGTTGAACAGAAAACACTCTCTGATGAAGAGTATTGAATACTCTTTGTCATGGAGATTCGATGTAGGCATTACAGGATTTTGGAGAGCACAGAACTATGGCGGTGTTTTAACCTATCATGCTTTGTACAAACTTATCCTAAATCTCGGCCTGGAACCTCTGATGATAGAAGCCAGGTACAAAGTGGAACCTGGAATGGTCCCTTCGTCTCCGAAGATCCTGAAAGCGAAATATCCATATTATCATGTTTCCCGTTACCATAACAGCTTCGAGGATGAGACTGAACTGAACAACCGCGTATCGAAATTCGTTGTGGGGTCGGACCAGGTCTGGAACCGGAATCTATTGAGTCAAATGGCGATCGAATGCTACGCCTTCGATTTCGTCGACCCTTCAAAGAAGATCATCTCTGTTTCTTCGTCCTTCGGAAGCAATCATCTTGTAGGCGGGACAGAAGAGGAACGCGAAAGATTGGTGAAACTGTTGCAGAGATTCAGTCACATCTCGGTGAGGGAGAATTCCGGGGTTAAATTATGCAACAGCTACGGAATCGATGCAACAAGGATACTGGACCCCGTCATGTTATGCGATGAAAAACATTATTTGGAAATGATCTCCACGTCACCCGCCCGGTTCCAGGACAACTATATATTCTACTATACGGGGGATATGCAGGATTTGAGTATCGAGAAGATCGCAGAGGAGATCGGTTGCGGAATGATCAAGATAGATCGGTATTTGGACAGAGATACATCCGACCTCTCAGAAACTCCTACCGTGAATATCGGTACTGCGGAAAACTGGGTCAAATGCATCCACGGTTCCTCGTTCGTGGTGAGCGATTCCTTCCATGCCACGGCACTGGCGATATTGTTCAGAAAACCTTTCATATTGTTTTACGGAGATATGAACCTAGATTCAGGACTGGACCGTTTCGTAACCCTTATGGAAACGTTCGGTCTGAACGACAGATTGTTCAAAAACGCTGATGATGTTCGCTCAGAAGACCTATTGAAACCCATAGATTACGACAGAGTTCACTCGATACTCAGGAAAGAACAGGAAAGGTCTATGGGGTGGATACGTAAGGTACTGTTCGAGTGATTTTCGAAAATGACTCAATTGTCTGCATTCGGATAATGAACGAAAATCGTGTCAGCAATTTCACTAATTATTGTAATTATTTTGCAAAAAAGAACAAAGATAATAAAATTCCATCATGTAATAAAATAAGTGGGATTATTATCACACACAGTTTACGGTGGAAGGTATGTCCTCAGAGACCGTGGAAGACGGGCTGACGCTCAAAGACAAAACGTGTACGGGTTGTTACGCATGTTACAATATTTGTCCAGTTAATGCGATAAAAATGGATTTGAATGCCAATGGATTTTGTGTATCCAATGTCGATACGTCCAAATGTACCAAATGCGGCAAATGTGCAAAGGTATGTCCTCAGATCAATCCTACATTCGATAACGACCCAGCTCCCAAATGTTACGCCGTGAAGGCCAAAGACTCCATTAGAGAAACAAGTTCTTCGGGAGGCATGTTCGCTCTCCTGAGTGACGCGATCCTGTCTCAAGGAGGATATGTCTGCGGCCCGGTATATGATTCGAACATGGACGTAGTCTACAAAATGACTAATGACAGAAACGAATTGAAAAGAATGCAGGGTTCAAAATACGTTTTCAGCGACTTGGGCAAGATCTATAAAGAGATCAAGGAGAAGCTCGACGCGGAAAAACTTGTGATGTTCACCGGTTGCCCGTGTCAGGTCGCCGGTGTCAGAAATTTCTTCGGTAAGAACAAAAACCTGGTTACTGTCGACCTGCTTTGCGGAGGCCTTCCCTCCAAAGGTGTTTTCCAAAAGTACATAAAGGAAATATCCGGAGGAAAAAAGATAGTTGATGTAAAGTTCCGTTCCAAGGATCACCCGTTCGGAACTGCGATCACAAAATTCAGTGATGGAACCGAAAAAATACGAAAACCTGATCTGTACTTCATATCATTCCTTGGAGACTTAATAAAATCCGATTCTTGTGCAAAGTGCACATTTGCAAATACTCCCCGACAAGGTGACCTTAGCATCGGGGACCTATGGAAAGCAGACAAGATCATTACTGACACGGACGTAACGCGTGGAATCAGCTGTGTTATGCTGAACAGTGATGCAGGAAAAGCCCTTTTTGATAAATCGGTTAAAGATGCTGCATATTGTGTCGAGGTCCCGCTCGCATTCCTTAAGCGGAATAACAGACTACAGAGCAAGAGGTATCAACACCCTGCACGCGAAAGGTTCTTTTCCATGTATAGAAGAGGTCAACCTGTCGTGAAGAGTATGAGATATTCGATCAGAGGGAAATACGATGTGGGGATATCCGGATTCTGGAGAGTGCAGAATTACGGCGGTGTCCTGACATACTACGCTCTGTACAACATAATGTTGGATCTCGGCCTGGAACCTCTAATGATAGAGGCCAGGTACAAAGTGGAGGAGGGAACAGTCCCCTCATCCCCAGTCCTTTTGGGAACGAAATACCCCCCTTACCATGTTTCACGCTATTACACTAATATCGATGATGAGAAAGAACTGAACGAACGTGTGTCAAAATTCGTTGTTGGATCGGATCAGATCTGGAACAGAGGTCTCATACGCCAGGCGACATTGGAGTGCTATACTCTTGATTTCGTGATCGACCCCAACAAAAGAGTCTCGATTGCCTCGTCATTCGGAGTCGATCATCTGGAAGGCACGGAAGATGAACAGAAAAGGTTCATCGATCTTTTGAAAAAATTCAGTTCCGTTTCCGTAAGAGAGAACGGCGGAGCGGAATTATGTAAAAAACTCGGTGTGAATGCCACAAGGATCTTGGACCCTGTCATGCTGTGTGATGAAAATCTCTACAAAAGAATGATGGCCTCGTCACAGGCTCTGTTGCCATCGAATTATGCCTTCTACTATCTTGGAAATGTAATGTCCACTAGACTCGAAGTTGTAGCGAAAGAAATGGGCTATGGAATAATAAAGATCCGCCGGAAATTGAATGACACCAAAGCTGTACCCAGCACTCCCATCACAGAGATCGGTACTGTCGAAAATTGGGTCAAATGCATATACAACTCATCATTCGTGGTAAGTGATTCCTATCACGCTACAGTGTTTGCGATACTGTTCAGAAAACCGTTCGTACTGCTCTATGGAAACATGTCGGGCGGACCAAGACCGGACAGGTTCGCGACACTTCTAGACACATTCGGACTGAATGACAGAATGTACAAGACCATCGATGATGTTTCTTTCGAGAACATAATGAAACCTATCGATTACAACCGCGTGCACAAAATACTCGAACAGGAACGAAAGAGATCGATGGACTGGATACGAGAAGCATTATCGCTGGATGAGTGAGCCGTCATCGATCACTCACGTCCGATATCCTCGACTATCGCATAGCCTGAGATTCGTGATGATTAATGCACATTTATCCTACTAAGAAAGTGATATAAGGTAAAATTCCGTTATATAAGACAAAGGGCAAGTCTGTTACGATACATACTTGAAAGAAAGATATGTCTTCAAAAACGGTACATGAAGGTCTGAGACTCGAAGATCAAACATGCGTGGGTTGTTGTTCATGTTGCAATATCTGTCCAGTCAACGCAATAAAGATGGATCTGGACGAGCAAGGGTTCTCTGTCTTTTCCATAGACAGATTCATATGCATATCTTGCGGCGAATGCGCGGAAGTGTGCCCCCAGATCAACCCTGTATTTGATAATGATCACGAACCTCAGTGTTATTCCGTGAAATCCAACGACCCTGCACTTGGTGAATATCTGTTCGGGGGAGCACTCTCTCTGCTGTGCAATTCGATCGTCTCCAAAGGAGGATTCGTTTGCGGCCCGATTTTCGATCTGGACATGAATGTGGTGTTCAAGATCACAGATAACATTTCAGAACTGAAAGGAATGCAAGAGACAAGATATGCACCGAATGACATGGGAAACGTTCACAAAATGATCAGAGAAAAACTGAATCTGAACAGGCCCGTCATGTTCATTGGTCGACCGTGTCAGGTCGCCGGGATCAGAAATTTCGTTGGTAAGAATAAAAATCTTATAACCGTCGATCTGCTGTGTGAGGGCCTGCCGTCCAAAGGTCTCTACAGACAATATCTAAAGGAGATCTCCGATGGAAAAGAAATAAAAAATATGCAATTCCACCTGCCCGGACACCCGATCGAAAGTACACTGATAAAATTCAAAGATGGCTCTGAAAAAATTCAACCAAAGGACCCATACGTCAATGCCTTCTTGAATGATCTCATAAAATATGATACCTGTGCAGAATGCATTTACGCAGATACGCCAAGGACAGGTGACATCAGCATCGGAGACCTTCGGAAAACAGATGCCAATGATGCCGAATTGCCGCAAAATATCGGTTGTGTGATACTGAACAATAGCATAGGAAAGACACTTTTTGACAGATCAATTAAGAATGCCGCAGATTGCACAGACATTCCGCTTCCGCTTCTCATGCAGGACAAAAGATTGCAACAGACAAGACCTCATCCTCCTGCACAAAAAAGATTATTCTTCATGCTGAGCAGAAAACAATCTTTGTTGAAAAGTATTGAATACGCCCTTGAACAGAAGTACGATGTAGGGATAACCGGGTTCTGGAGAGTTCAGAATTATGGTGGTGTTCTGACCTATTATGCCTTGTACAAGCTCATTCTGGATCTTGGTCTGGAACCTCTGATGTTAGAGGCCAGATACAAAGTGGAGGAAGGAGCTGTGCCTTCATCTTCTCCTCTATTGGGAACAAAATATCCTTTTTATCATATTTCACGCTATTATACCAACCTGAACGACGAGAAAGAACTGAACAATCGTGTATCAAGATTCGTAGTCGGATCCGATCAGGTTTGGAACAAAAGCCTCATACGCCAAACGACATTGGAATGTTATGCTCTTGATTTTGTGACCGACCCCAATAAGAGGGTCTCAATCGCCTCATCATTCGGGGTCGATCGTCTGGAAGGCACAGAAAATGAACAGAAAAGGTTCATAGACCTTTTGAAAAAATTTAATTCCGTTTCTGTAAGAGAAAATGGCGGAGTGGAATTATGCAAAAAATACGGGATAGATGCAGTAAGACTGCTTGATCCGGTAATGCTCTGTGACAACAAACACTATATGGATATGATCGCCTCGTCCGAAGCTCAGTTACCGACGAATTATGCCTTCTACTATCTAGGGAATATCATGTCCACAAAATTGGAAGTGATAGCAGAGAAAATGGGTTATGGAGTGATAAAGATCCGACGTAAACTGGAAGATAGTAATGTCATACCGAACACCCCTATCACACAGATAGGTACCGTTGAAAATTGGGTCAAGTGCATCTACAACTCTTCGTTCGTGGTAAGTGATTCCTATCACGCCACGGTATTCGCTATTTTGTTCCGAAAACCGTTCGTGCTGTTCTATGGAAACATGTCAGGCGGACCTAGGACCGATCGATTCGCAACACTTCTGGACACGTTCGGATTGAATGACAGGATGTACAAGTCCATTGAGGAAATTTCTTTCGAGAACATAATGAAGCCCATCGATTACGACCGTGTACATAAGATACTCGAGCAAGAACGAAAGAGGTCCATGGATTGGTTACGTGAAGCCTTGCTCGACCCCTAAAGAAATAATAAAAATTCAGACAAAGATATGACATCGAACAGATACTGGCCTCTTTACAATAATTAATACATTTGAATTAAAATTGAAAATTGGGCCATAATGGCACTGGTCAGGATTTTTCTGTGCCAATTTACAAGAAAATCTCCTGAATAATATTATTCTAATATATAATAAAATAAATGGCCTTATTATCAACCATGTTTTATAGTGAAAAGTATGTTCTCAGAGACCGTGCAAGGGGGACTGGCGCTCAAAGACAAAACATGTACAGGATGCTATGCATGTCAAAATATTTGTCCTGTTGACGCAATAAAAATGAACTTGGATAACCATGGTTTTTGTGTTTCCGTCATTAACACATCAAAATGCACCTCGTGTGGCAAGTGTGCGAAGATATGTCCTCAGCTCAACCCTGTATTCGATAATGATCCTTCTCCAAAATGTTACGCCGTGAAGGCTGAAGGTTCAATTTTGGAAACGAGTTCGTCCGGGGGAGCATTTTCCTTACTGAGCGATGCTGTCATGTCCCAAGGTGGATATGTTTGCGGTCCGGTGTATGATTCAGACATGAACGTCGTATTCAAAATGACCAATAACAGGAACGAATTGAAGAATATGCAGGGTTCGAAGTACGCGTTCAGTGAATTAAGGAACATTTACAAAGATATCAAAGAGAAATTGGATTCGAATAAACTCGTGATGTTCACCGGTTGCCCGTGTCAAGTGGCTGGTGTCAAGAATTTCATAGGTAAAAATGACAACCTGATCACTGTCGATCTGATATGTGGGGGCCTTCCGTCAAAGGGGATCTTCCAACAGTACCTAAAAGAGATATCCGGCAACAAGAAGATAGTTGACATACAATTCCGCTCCAAGAATCATCCTTTCGGGACCGCGGTCATGAAATTCAAAGACGGTTCGGAAGAGGTTCGAAATCAAGATCTGTATTTCCTGTCCTTCTTGACCGACCTGATAAAGTCCGACGCATGTGCAAACTGTACTTTCGCAGACACGCCCAGACAGGGTGACATAAGTATCGGAGATCTGTGGAAGGCAAACGAGATCATAACTGACACGGATGTCTCTCGCGGCATGAGTTGCGTAATGGTTAACAATGATATCGGAAAAGCATTTTTTGACAAATCCATGGGAAATGCCGCGTATTGCGTCGAGATCCCGCTCCCCTTCCTTAAACAAAACAACAGATTACAGCATATCAGGCCTCCGCATCTTGCACGTCAGAGATTATTCTTCATGATGGAAAGAAAACATTCTCTGGTCAAAAGCATGGTATACGCTCTGTCCTGGAAATTTGATGTAGGCATCACAGGATTTTGGAGGGCCAATAATTATGGCGGCATATTGACCTATTATGCTCTGTACAAACTCGTAATGGACCTTGGTCTGGAACCTCTGATGATAGAGGCCCGGTATAACATGGGTCCGGAGACAACCCCTTCCTCCCCCGATATAATGAAGTCCAGATACCCGTATTATCACGTCTCCCGTTATCACAACGATCTTGCGGATGAGGCAGAGTTGAACAACCGCGTATCGAAATTCATTGTAGGGTCGGACCAGGTCTGGAACCGGAATCTCATAAGTCAGATGGCCCTTGAATGCTACACCTTCGACTTCGCGGACCCTTCGAAGAAAATGGTCTCGATTGCTCCGTCCTTTGGAAGCGATCATCTCGCCGGAGGAACAAAAGAGGAGCGCGAAACGTTTGTAAAACTTTTACAAAGATTCAGCAACATATCGGTAAGAGAAACTTCCGGAGTGGAATTATGCAACAGCTACGGAATGGATGCAACCAGAATACTTGATCCCGTCCTTTTGTGTGACAAAAAGCACTACATGGACATGATCTCCTTATCACCTGCTCAGTTCCCGGAGAAATATGTATTCTACTACACCGCGAATGTGATGGATACTAAGATAGAGAGACTGATGCGAAACAATGGGTACGAAGTGATCAAAGTAGATCGAAACCTGGACAGAGCGAGAACGAAGATCCCGGAGACCCCGGTCATGAATATCGGTACCGTCGAGAACTGGGTCAAATGTCTCCATGATTCCTCGTTCGTGGTAAGTGATTCTTTCTATGCCACCGCGCTGGCGATATTATTCAGGAAGCCGTTCATATCGCTCTACGGAGACATGACCTCGGATTCCGGACTCGACTGTCTAACGACACTCACGGAGATACTTGGTCTGAACGACAGATTATTCAAGAACACGGGCGATGTCCGCGCAGAGGATGTAAAGAATCCTATCGACTATGAAAGAGTGCATGCTTCCCTATCCGACGAACGTGAGAGATCATTAAGGTGGATCTGCGACGCATTATCAGACAAACCTGCATGAATATGCAGGTTTTTTATAAGACCCAGTCGAGTTGATTTGAATAAAAATCGATTCCGATCTTATTCGCATATCAAAATGAAGATAAAAACTGAAATTATCACGTCAATAATGACAATAAACTCATAAAAACTTATAAAAACATGATAAATAATAAAATTCCATTATGTAATAAAATAAGTGGACTTATTATTACACAAAGGCTACAGGGGAAAGTATGTCCTCAGAGACCGTGGAAGACGGGCTGACGCTCAAAGAGAAGACGTGTACAGGTTGTTACGCGTGTTACAACGTTTGTCCTGTTGATGCAATAATAATGGATTTGAATGACGATGGATTTTGTGTGTCCTCTGTTGATAAATCAAAGTGCATCAAATGTGGTAAATGCGCCAAGATATGTCCTCAGATCAACCCTGTATTCGACAACGACCCAGCACCCAAATGTTATGCCGTGAAGGCTGAAGATTCCATAAGGGAGGCAAGTTCGTCCGGAGGTATGTTCTATCTTTTGAGCGATGTAGTTTTATCTCAAGGCGGATACGTTTGCGGCCCTGTATATGATTCGAATATGAACGTCGTATTCAAAATAACGAATGACAGAAACGAATTGAAACGCATGCAAGGTTCAAAGTACGTGTTCAGCGACATGGGGGGCATCCACAAAGAGATCAAGAAAAAACTTGACGAGAACAAACTTGTGATGTTCACCGGTTGCCCGTGTCAGGTAGCCGGGGTCAGGAACTTCATAGGTAAGAATGACAAACTTATCACTGTCGACCTCCTATGTGGAGGTCTTCCCGCAAAACGTACCTTCCAACAATACATTGCAGAGACATCCGATGGAAAGAAAATAGTCGATATGCAATTCCGTCCGAAGGATCATCCGTTCGGGACCGCGATCATAAAATTCGACGACGGCTCGGAAGAGATCCGCAAACATGACGTGTACTTCTTAGGCTTCCTGACGGATCTGATCAAATCAGATTCCTGCGCGAGCTGTACTTTTGCAAACACACCCAGGCAAGGAGATCTGAGTATCGGAGACCTGTGGAAAGCGAACAAGATCATTACTGATACGGATATATCTCGCGGTATCAGCTGCGTTATGTTGAACAGCAATGCCGGAAAAACACTTTTTGACAAATCCATTGGAAATGCTGCATATTGTGCCGAGATCCCTGTTACTTTCCTCAAACGAAACAACAGGCTACAAAGTAAGAGGATACCGCATCCGGCACGTCAAAGATTCTTTTCCATGCTCAACAGAGGTCACCCCTTCGTGAAAAGTGTGATCTATTCACTCAAATGGAAGTATGATGTTGGAATAACCGGATTTTGGAGGACACACAATTTCGGCGGTGTCCTGACATACTATGCTCTATTCAACGTCATTATGGATCTGGGATTGGAACCTCTTTTCATTGAAGCCAGATCGAATCAGGAAGGGGCTCCCGCACCTCCAAAATTATTGAAGACAAGGTATCCGCCTTACTATGTTTCACGCTACAGAAAGAGCCTTGACTCTCAAAAGGAATTGAATGAGAACGCATCAAAATTCGTTGTCGGATCGGATCAAGTTTGGAACCGTAACCTGATTCCTCAAAGTATAATTGAGTGTTACACTCTTGATTTCGTAGAATCCCCCAATAAAAAAATATCGATCGCTTCCTCTTTTGGAAGTGTGCGTCTTGTCGGCGGTACGGCAGAGGAACAAGGAAGATTCGTAAATCTGTTGAAGAAGTTCGATCATGTCTCCGTAAGGGAGAACGACGGAGTGGAATTGTGCAAAAGCTATGGTATAGAGGCAACAAGAATACTGGATCCTGTGATGTTATGTGACGAAAGACACTATCGTGATCTCATAGAATCTTCACCTGCCCTTTTCCCCAAAGATTACGCGTTCTATTATGTTGGCAATATCTTGTCCACAAAACTCGAAGTGATAGCGAAAGAGATGGATTACGGTATAATAAAGATCAGTAGAAAGCTGAATGCATATGACGTCGTGCCGAGTACTCCGATCACAGATATCGGTACCGTCGAGAACTGGGTCAAATGTATCTACAACTCTTCGTTCGTTGTAAGTGATTCATTCCATGCTACCGTGTTTGCCATCCTGTTCAAGAAGCCGTTCGTACTTCTGTACGGGAACATGACCACAGAAACCGGACTTGATCGATTCACAACCCTTCTGGAAATGTTCGGCCTGGAAGACAGATTGTTCAGGACAGTTGACGATGTCTGCCTCGAGGATATAATGAAGCCTATCGACTATGACAAGGTTCATTCCATACTTGAGAAAGAACGGAAGAAGTCCATGGACTGGGTAAAGAAAGCACTGCTTGATGATCAATGAAATAACGAATGATAGCTTCAGCTATCATTCGTTTCTTCGTTGCTTGACAGGATAGCATTTATCATCAGGTCATACTCTGTGAGCGTCCTCTTCTTCTCCTTGGACAATGCCAACCTTAACCAGTCCTTACTTTTTTCTATCTCGCGGCCAAGTATCTCGTGTACGCGATCATAGTCTATGGGATCGAACACTACACTCCTGGACTTCAATTCATCAAGGCTTCCTATGATGTGTTTGTCAAGACCGACCATCTCCAATAGGGTGTTGACCCTGCTGTCTCTCCTGTTCTCAAACACAGCTACGAACTGTTTTCTGAATATCAACGAAAAACAGACACCATAGAATGAATCTGTTACAAAGAAATCACTATGCAGTATATTCGCGACCCATTCCTCTGTCTTTGCATTCTCTTTGACTTCGAGGAGATGATCCTTCACTTCGCTATGTCCATCCGGGATAATATTCATACTCTTCGTTTTTCTCTTCTCCATGATGTATTTTATCACATCGACCTTCCATGGTTCCGGCAATTTCATATACGCGCCCAGGAAACTGTCGCGCGGTATGTTCCCTTTCCCCACTTCACTCAATTTCTTATAATGTTCCGCATCACACAGGAATACAGGGTCCATCGCCCATTCCGAATCCAATTCCAATTCACGTTGTATAAGCTCGATACCGCTTTTTTCTCTCACAGAGAAATCATCAAACCTTTTGAAATAGAATTCCATCTCTGCTTTTTGATATTCTGAACAATCCAATTTATCATCCAAGAATGAAACGGAATATGCAATTTTCCTCTTATTCGATCTGACCCAGCTGAAATATCCATAATCTCCGTGATGTTTCAAAACAGACGGTGTGACGCTATGATCTGAACCAAGAATGAAGGAATCGCAGACATCATTCAATGCTACCAGAGATTTTTTATTGGGGTGCGGTTCAGAGACCTCATATCGTTCATACGGCTGGCGCATGAACATGGGGAAAGTACGTTCCACGAATTGTTTCCTGTACAATGCATCTTCGGGGCAATCCACCATCAGAACTGTCTTCCCTTCATCCTTCAAAAATTGATACAGTGCATAATATGTCATATTGTTGCCATAATTGCGATTGTACATTCCTGCTATACCGACATCATATCCCTTACGACTAACACATGACAGCGCCTTCTCGAACGGCATGTTATCGATCAGTTTCAGGAATTCGATCCCGTAACGAGGTTTTGGAGGGGTACTTCCGATCCTGTTGTTGGTCTTTGACAGAACAGTTCTAGGGAATTCGGCTGAACGTTTCAGCTTATCACGTATGGAATTGAACAATTCCTCCCCTTTACTATTGTTCACGGTCACAAGACTGGTTCCTTTTCCGTCATTCCATGACTCGTCGACCTCACCTATGTCCTCGAAATCTCCGATGGATATGTCTCCCTGACGCGGGAATATACAAAATTGACACAACCGACACACATCATTCATCATTACTCCGGGATCCCCGAAGAACGCCTTCTCATATGCATCATTTTCCATGTTTCTGTAATGGATTGTGCCGTCTTTCATTCTGACCACATGGGAATGATCATCTTCCTGTGAACCGCCCCAGAAAGAAATAGCTGCTATCTTATCTATTGGGAAGGTCTCATTCAAATATTTCTTCAACGATTTTTGAGGAGAAACATGAGAGCATATGACATCAATGAGATAGAGATTCGGATACTGTGCACCCAGATATTTCTTCAGTCCTGCAATCTGACACGGACAACCGATATACAAAACCGGGCTTTTTGATTCCAGACTCTTCTCGACCTTCTGGAATGAGTCTCCGACGTTGCATTGAACATATTTTGACCTTCTCAATTCGTGTATCTCTTCCTTTTTCTTGATTCCTTTGATCTCGGCTGAGAAATCTTTCTTCCAAGCTGCACCGAAAACCGTTCCTTTGCGTCCGATGATCTCGTTTGCGAACATCGTGAACGCTCCTCCGGATGCACTGGCATTCCTTACATCATCGGGAGCCCACACCGCATAACATGTCGATACTGGGCGATTGTTATAACTGGGTCTTAACGTCGGACATACAGTGATACATGTATCGCACTTGGTACATGATTTGATATCCAACTTCGGCTTCAAGAACCCATATTCGTCTTCTGAGATCGATAATGCCTTGCTCGGACAAATATTCACACATGTTCCGCAACCTGTGCATAATGCATTCTTCACCAAAGCCTGGGATGATGCTCTTTCGAAGCATGCCACCATCGGAATGTTCTCAGGAACATCCAGATTCCAGTCGGTGATGATGTATCTTCGGTCATGGAACTGTCGGATAATTCCCCACGGGGAGTATTCGGCATCCTTGTTCCTGTCCTTTCCGTTGTATATCACTATCACTTTATTCACTATCAGTGAAACTCGATCCAAGAAAAGATGCGTGTCCTCAAGGTACTCCAATATCCCGGAAAGGATCGCCACATCTGCTTTTTTATTAGGAAATTCTCCCTTATTCAGATCACACACGATCGTGTCCTCTGATCTTTTCACGATATCGACTGGATAATAAGTCACTCCTTCTGAAAGGAACCTCTTCAGGTACATCGATCCTGCACCAAAATCAATAATCGTCTTGTCTGAGGGGTCCAGATATTCCTGTAAGTAAGTGGCACACTCGGAAAAATAGTCTTTTAATTTTTCCAAATCGTCTTCATTCCATTTCAGTGGCGAGTAACTCTTGCCGTCCGAAGCCATATTACTGCATTACCAAGTCATTTTATATTAATTTGGTAACACGGCCTCTTGCTATTTCGCAATAATAACATCAATTTTACATTTGAACAATGAAATCGAAGATTTGTATCAAAACAAACATCACAGGTCTTTGTTGATCTTGAAGTGATTCTCCATGAAGACATCCCTGTCTGTATTCACCGCGACCGCCATGGCCAACCCAGATGGTTTTCTATCATTGATGAGGATCCTCTCCCCGAACGGAGCACCGAAAATGATCTGATCATATCTTATCGATTCGCTTTTAAGAAAATCGATCGTCTGGGCACTGTACTTCAACTCCCTTGCGGTGATGATGATTATCATGTCGTCATCCGAAATATTATCAATGAAGTCCTTCGCGCCATCCAACAGTGTGTCGTGACCGTCGATCATGTAACCGTTATGTTTTACCAATGTACCATCCAGATCGAACACCCATGTCTTATTCAAAGGTGATATCACTATCTCGTCGCGTGTCATCTTGTTCCCCCGTGCTTACCTGGATAATACTTTTGAGATCTTCATTTTTAACACCGGATATGCCTATTTGACCACTTATCGAGTGTCCGTTAATCCGCTATTCATTGATATAACTTGTTAGCAAAGAAACATTTAATACACTTTATCCCAATGGTGCGTAATCAAGACATGGACGTAGCACTAGCAAAAAAGGCAATCACCAAGCATGAAATAATATCATTCGACCTTTTCGACACGCTTGTCGTCAGACCATACGTCAAACCTACGGATCTTTTCAAACATATCGAAGCAGACATCGGTCTGTCTGGATTCTTTGAAGAACGTGTCAGGGCGGAAAAGGCATGCAGGGTGAAAAGTGCAGAGGTCACATTCGATGAGATCTACGAAAATATCGATGAATGTTTTCGCAACTTGAAAGATACAGAACTTGATTACGAGAAATCGCTTATCAGGGTAAATCCTGAGATCCTCGAAATATACAGATATGCTCTGGAAAACAACAAGACTGTGATCATCATGACTGACATGTATCTTCCAAGCGGTTTCTTGGAAGAAATACTTCAAAAAACAGGTTATTCCGGTTATTCAAGATTATTCGTTTCTGGTGAATACAGGCATAATAAGGTATCAGGAGAGCTATTCAACATCGTCATCGAAGAATTAGGGATTGATAAAAGATCCATGTTACACATCGGAGATAACCGAACATCGGATTATCTTGTACCCACAAAAATGGGAATTGATTCGATCCACTACGAAAGTCCGATGTCTCAATACATCTCGGCTCACGGAAAAGAATTCAAGATGTACAACAAGGAAAAAGACCTGGGCATGTCCATAATCCTTGCCGTTGATGCGATTAAATGGAAAAATAATGACCGTAAAGATTCGGCAGACAACTACTGGTACGATATATCCTACAGATTCGGCGGACCGATCGTGTACTCTTACATTCATTTCATCAACGAGAACACCACTGACAATTGTGAAAAGATCATGTTCGTCGCAAGGGACGGATACAATCTGATAAGATTATACCGATCACTTTACGGAGACTCTCACGAATATGAGTATATCTACGCCCCCAGAATATTTAGATTCCTCAAAAAGCCAGAAAATGCCAGTAAATTCTATTCATTTTGGATCGTCAGATCATTCTCTGACTATGACTCCGTGAGGGAGCTGGTACCGAAAAGACGCACATCAGTAAGAGAATGTCACAAGATCTACAAAGATAATGTCAATGCGTTCGAAAAGATCAGACTTGATGAAATGGAAAATTACAATAACTACGTTAAAACTATCGCCGGTGGCTGTCACAACGTAAGCATTGTGGACGTTACCACAATGAGATTCTCATCACAAAAACTGTTGGAATCATTCGTTGACGAAGACTGCAAGGTCGTTGGCTGTTATTACATCAAACTATGCAGAAACACCGAAGAGAAGCATCGCGCGTTCCATGACCGCAGCGGGAAATTCAATAATTGGTCTGACGTCAACATCCCGGAATTCTTCATGAGCTCACCCGATCCCCCCATTAAAGGATTGAATTCCGATTACACCCCGATATTCAAAAAGAACAACCAGGAATGTGAACTTTGGCGTATATCGTTACAAGATGATGTCCTAAGAGGAGAGACGGACTACATCAGCGATCTGAAGGCCATATTCGGCGACAAACTACCCAAGATATCGTCTAAAGCTGTTGAGAGATGGACCAGAGTCCTGATAAACCGTAAATCAAAGTTAGACCAGGAAAATATTTTGATGATGAAATGGGCCCCGGACTTCGATCATGAGGAATATCATTATCTGACCTACAATTGGCGTGATTTCCGATATCATGTGATGAGCAAAGGATTCGGCCTGGTAAAGAAATTGATCAAAAGCGAATAGATGGAGAGAGAATAGTGCCGAAGACCGGATTCGAACCGGTGAACTCCTACGAGAATGGATCTTGAGTCCATCGCCTTTGACCAGGCTTGGCAACTTCGGCTTGTTATCCTCTGTAACAACAAATGATAGATAAACCTTTACGGAAGAGTCGTTGTCTCCGCCTTTGGCCCTGCAATGTAAAACGTGTGCTCATGCTGAGATACCATTCCGCCTTTGACCTCCACCATCTGTGCACAGCTCGACAGAACACCGTGTCTGATCAAAGTTTTCACATGTTTCTCCGCATCAGGAAAATCACAGCTTCTGGCACAGAAATGGAATGATTTGAATTCCCCCTTCACGTACTCGAAGAATTCCTGCGCCTTGGGATCAGCTAATTTCCTTTCCCTCAGTATTCTCACAATGTTCCCGGGTGGTCCGTTATCGACGATCCCGGCCCCGTTCGTTGCGAATGGTTCAATGGCAACGACCATCCCTGCATCCAATGTTGCCGGATTTCCGTCATCATAGCTTGGTATGGATAATCCGGCATGAAGGTTGTAGGGTTTTATCTGGTGCCCACACAGATTACGGATGGGACTGAAACCTTCTGCCATGATCGTCATCTCGACCACTCTTCCTATCTCCCCGATGGGGATCCCTGCTCCAACGAATTCTTTCACAGTATCTCTGGCACGTCTGGACGCTTCTATAAGGTTCCTGTAATTCTTTGTACCGACCTCGACAGTCCCTGCAGTATCTCCGACGTACCCGTCCAACTCCGCACCGCAATCGACCTTCACCACATCGCCTATCTCGAACACTGTCTTATCGCCAACTGATGGAGTGTAGTGGGCGGCAACCTCGTTCCTGCTGATGTTGCATGGGAATGCAAGACCGCATCCGTGCGATCTTATGTATCCCTCTACTTCCTGCGCAACATCATAGAGCTTCGCTCCTGCTTTCACCATATCCAGGCCTATATCCCTGGCCATAGCGGCAACCTCGCCGGCTTTCCTTAATTTTGACAACTCCTCTGATGTCAGCATTTGAGTACTTCCTCTATCTCTTTGATACTTATCGCGCCTTGGCGCACTATCTCGACCT
>JGI994J12354_10001862_pt1 | contig 21155 bp, 18 predicted proteins | sample IntmicLarv3ML3BL_FD_12354 | JGI IMG/M metagenome (IMG submission 12354) | reverse complement strand
CGTCCGCGACAACCGATCCGGCGCAAACGCAGCCCGCGTTTAAGACCACCCCCATGGTTGCGGCGGGGGTGCTGTTTACGGTTGCCCTAAAAGCGGATGGCTCGGTTTGGGCATGGGGCTATAACGAGCAAGGGTACCTGGGGGACGGAACGACCGCGACGCGGCTTGCGCCGGTTCGGGTCAAGAGATTGTCTGAGATTATCGCGATTGACGTGGGGACCTGTCAAGCCGTTGCGCTGAACGCCGATGGCACGGTTTGGGAATGGGGCGAGCCCGAGCGCGATCGCTGGATAGTAGGAACAAATTACAAAGCCGAGCCCGTGCAGGTGCAAGGGCTTGGGGATGTCGTTGCTGTTGCTGCGGGGGAAAATCATGTCGCGGCACTAAAAAACGATGGCACCGTATGGTCTTGGGGCAGCAACGATATGGGCCAGCTTGGCGATGGCACGAAAACGGACAGCGCAAAGCCCGTGCGGGCGGACATTTCAAAAGTTGCGGCGATTGCCGTGGGCGATGGCCACACGCTGGCGCTGAAAACCGATGGCACCGTGTGGGGCTGGGGTTCCAACTGGCACAGCGCCTTGGGTGATGGCACGCATTCGGACACACCATGGCCGGTTCGGGCCGTGGGACTGACGGACGTCGCGGCTATTTCGGCAGGCATTCATAGCGCAGCCCTCAAGACGGACGGCACCGCGTGGATATGGGGATACAACGGATACGGCCAGTTGGGCGACGGCACGCGCGAAACGCGCCGCACCCCCATACAGGTTCCGGATTTTCAGGACGTCGCTGCCATTGCGGCGGGTAATTGGCATTCCGTTTTTCTAAGAAATGACGGCACGGTTTGGACATGCGGCAAGACCTTTCCCGTGTCGGAAAATACCGCAGACGTGGCGGTGCAAAAGCAAGGGCTGAAAGGCATTGTCGCCATTGCCGCAGGGAACGGCTATTCTGTTGCGATTGATTCGGATGGAAGGGTGTGGGCGTGGGGCTACGGCGACGGCGGCCGCCTTGGCGATGACAAAGAGGAAGACACTGAAACGCCCGTTCAGGTTGTCGGCGATGGCGGCGCAGGCTGGTTTTCGGTTGCCTCATAATATTTTTTCGCATGATCGCTTCGTCGTTTGGATAAACTCAAGGAAGATTGTCGGCCTACACTGCGAAAATTTGCGTCTTCCCCCTTGACGATTGATGCGTTTCCCCTTATAATAGGCATTGGGAATTCATACGGTTCCCTCGGCGGAAAGTGGATTTTCGACCTTTTGCTTCGGCTCGACTTGGACACCGTGCGCGAAAAAGGGTTGTTTCTCGCTTGACTGGTGAATCGTATAGGAACCGGTTTGCCGTTGTTCGGCTTCGGTTTTATTCTTCTCTTGCAACGAAATTGTTCCAACGAGGGTGACCTCATGCGGGTTCGGATGGATCCCGCAGTAAAGGAGAAAACTGAACATGAGCCTCTACCTGCTAGCGATTGCTCCGCAGGTTTGGTGGTCTGTTTTGGGTGTGCTCGTCGCTTTGGTGGTGGGCCTTGCGCTTGGTATGACCTTGCGTAAGCTTGCTGCCGAGCGCAAAATCGGCTCCGCCGAAGAGCAGGCGCGGCGCATCGTTGAGGATGCGCGCACCAACGCAGATGCCAAACGCCGGGAATCAGTCTTGGAAGCCAAGGCTGAAATTCTTACCCAGCGCGACGCGCTGGATCACGAAATGCGCGAAAAGCGCTTGGAAATTCAACGCACAGAGCGCCGCATCATTCAGCGTGAGGAAACGCTGGACCGCAAGCTGGCGCAGATGGAATCCAAGGAAGAAGCCATCACCCGCCGCGACGCCGAAAGCCAAAAGCGGCTGGAGAGCGCCGAAAATCTTTTGGCCACGCGCCAAAATGCCTTGGAGGCCGTGGCCCAAATGAGCCGTGAGGACGCCAAAGCCGCCGTGGTTGAAGACATCATGGGCGAGGCGCGGCACGACGCCGCCCTGCTGGTGCGCGATATCGACCAGCGCGCCCGCGACGAGGGTGAGAAAAACGCCCGCAACATCGTGGCATTGGCCATTCAAAAATGCGCTTCCGACCACACCGCCGAAATTACGGTTTCCGTGGTCAGTTTGCCCAACGATGAAATGAAGGGCCGCATCATCGGCCGCGAGGGCCGCAACATCCGTGCGCTGGAAACCGCAACCGGGGTTGATCTGATCATCGACGACACACCCGAAGCTGTGGTCGTGTCTTCCTTCGATCCCATTCGCCGCGAGGTTGCCCGCATGGCGCTGGAAAAACTCATCATGGATGGCCGTATCCACCCCACCCGCATTGAGGAATTGGTGGAAAAAGCCCAGCGTGACGTGGAACAGCAAATTCGTGAGCATGGCGAAAGCGCGGTGCTCGACGCCGCGGTGCACAACCTGCACCCCGAACTGACCAAAGTTTTGGGCCGCCTGCATTTCCGTACCAGCTATGGCCAAAACGTGCTGAAGCATTCTTTGGAAGTCGCCCATTTGGCGGCGCTGATGGCCGCCGAGCTGGGTGCCGATGTCAATTTGGCCCGCCGCGCCGGTCTGTTGCATGACCTTGGCAAGGCGCTGGATCATGAAATCGAACAACCTCATGCCCAAATTTCCGCCGATTTGTGCCGGAAATACCGCGAATCGCCCGACGTCATTCACGCGGTGGCTGTCCACCACAACGACGGGGAACCGCAGACCATCGAAGCCATTTTGGTACAAGCCGCGGATGCCATTTCAGCCTCCCGCCCAGGTGCCCGCCGCGAGCAGTTGCAAAATTACATCAAGCGTCTGGAGATGCTGGAAACCATCGCCAGTGCCTTCAACGGTGTGGAAAAAGCCTTTGCCATTCAAGCCGGCCGCGAGGTACGCGTCATGGTTAAGCCGAACATCGTCAACGACGCTGCCATGGTGTTGCTGGCCCGCGACATCGCCAAAAAAATCGAAGCCGACATGGAATATCCCGGCCAGATTCGCGTGCAAATTGTCCGCGAGGTGCGCGTCAGCGACGTGGCAAAATAAAAATCATCTTATTTTCACAGGGGCGGCCGACGGTCGTCCCTGTATCTTTTTCCCGGCAACCGCCCCCCCTCTATTAGCGCATTGCCTTTCGCAGAGACGAGCGGTTCTCACCTGCGGATATTACGCGCGTATGAGACGATTGATGCGCGTTCACGCCCCGCCCTTTTATGATATAATCTTCTCAAGCGCCGTGAAGGAGATTTTGACGATGGCTGAGGTTTGTTTATCTACGGTTTTGTTGGAAAAAAATCGCTGGGGCAGCAAGGTTTGCTGCGTTTGCCCGTCGGCTTGGGTTCCTCGGGTACGCCAGGCAGGGTTTGATGGCTACGAGCTATGGGAAAACCATGTGCTGTGCCAACCCGGCGAGCTGGACGCCATTTTGGCCACTGGGTTTCCCGTGCCGATTTTCAATACCTATGTTAATTTTAAGGATTCCCCGCCCGAGCATTACCAAGCCGTGGCCGATTGTGTGCGGCGGTTGGGGTGCCGCGCGGTGAAATACAATTTTGCCGCCAGCGGCAACATCGAGCAAAGCCGCGTTGCGCTGTTGGACTTTGCCGCGCTGCTGCCCGATACCTGCGAGCTTTTGTGCGAATGCCACGCCAACACCATTTTGGAAGATCAACCCACGGCGGCGGCCTTTTTGGCTACCCTGCCCGAGCGGTTTGGCGTCATTTTGCACGCCATCGACACGCCCGAAACGGTGGCCTCGTTATTTGATTTATTCGGCGGCCGAGTGCGCCACCTGCACCTGCAAACCATGCAGCCCCTGCAAGCGGAATGCTTTGAGGCCTGTCTGGCCTTGATTCGCAAACGCGGCTTTGCCGGGGGCATCAGCTTGGAATTCACCCGCACCTCGCAGTACCCGTTGGAGGAAGATTTGGAGCAAGCCTTCGCCGCCGCAACGCAGGATTTGGCCATCATCCGCAAGTATTTGGGCTAGTTGCCATGTATACCACCCGCTATCCCGGTCCGGATCACCGCCTCTTTTTGGCCGTGATGGAAAAAATTAAAACCGGCATCGCGCAAGGCCATCTGGCACCCAACGGCCGTTTGCCCAATGAGGCCGAGCTGTGTGGGTTGTTTATGGTGTCCCGAGTAACGGTTCGCCGGGCCATCGCTGAGCTAGAAGAACAGGGCATCGTGGTGCGGCGCCAAGGCAGTGGCACCTTCGTGCGCGAACCCTGCCACAAACAGAGCCTCAACGCGCCGTACCAGCTTGTCCGCGACCTGCCCGGTGCCGTTGCGGTGCATAAAGCGCTTTCCATGCGCAGTTTGTTTTCCTCCGAGCGAGCGTTGTTTCAATCCCCCCGCGCCACACGCGAGGCCCACCTAACCATGGTAACGCGGCTGGTGCTGTTAGCGGAAAAGCCCATTGCTATTCAACAGTTTTTTCTGCCGCATTTTCTTTTTTCCGCAACCAAACGCAACCTCTTTGTACAAGAAAGTTTGCCCACGCCGGACTTGTTGCTTTCCACCCCAACACAGAGCAACGAGACCATTCGCGCCGACATGCTACACCGAACCGAAGCCGCCATGCTGGAGACCCCCTACCCCTCGTGCGGCCTTGTCATCGAGCGCATCGCCATGGTGGAGCACCGCGCGGTGTATCAAACCAAAACCATCGCTCACCCTCAGCGGTACCAGCTTGAGATGACGTTGCGGTAGAACAGCGCAGGAATGCGGCGATACCCCTCTTTGCGCGATCACAAAGCCAGTCTCACGAGTTCCCCTTCGCGCAGGTGCCAACCGTGCACACCCATTGCGCCAAAAAAGGCACATCCACTTTGATGTGCCTTTTGTTATACGGCCATGGCGACTATACGCAAAAATCATCAGGTCCAGCCCGTTCTTTTTTCGCATCTCGCAGGCAATGCTTTTTCTCTACGCCGAGCCTCCTCACGCGGGGTTACGCAACGGCCTCTTCCTCTTCAAAAGGGTGTGAAGAAGTTTTGGACGAAGTAGCGGGTATAGTCTGTGCCCGTTCGGGTGGCATACCCCACGCCCAGGCGGGTGAAGTCGGGGTTGATCATGGCCGCGCGGTGACTGGAGGAATTAATCCAGCCATTGACCGCCTTAATGGCGTTGGCTTGGCCCGCCGCGATGTTCTCGCCGCAGAAGTGCCAGTTGATGCCCGCGTTGGTCATGCGATCGGAGGGCGTGCGGCCATCCAAGCTTTTGTGGTCAAAGTAATTGTTGGTGGCCATATCCACGCCATGCGCCTTGGCAGTGGCCGCAGCGGTGTCGTCCCATGTCAGAGGAGCCACGCCATGGATGCCTCGGAAGGCGTTGGTCAGCTCAAAAATCAGCCATTCCACAGCGCCTTGGTTGCCGTAGTCTTGCGTGGCATCGATGGCGTTGCCCGAGGTTGCATAAATGGCACAGCCATATTCGAGGAAATCGTCGTTTTTATCGGTAAAGATTTGACAAGCATAGCCATTTTCAGCAGCCACGTCAGCAACCCACAACGCGGTATCCTTCCATGTTTTGCTCATGGAAAAGATGGCGTCCGCGACACCGGCATTAAACCGCACCATCACGAAATCCGAATAGGCGGCGTTGTGGAAGAGTACCCATTTAACCGTGTCGGTAAAGGCAATATCCCGCGCGGGTGCGCCAAGCGCCTCGACGGCTTTGTCCGGCGTGATGCCCATGTACAGCCCAGCCAGCTGCGCAGACGTTTGCGCGTCGACCAGGGGAGTCGGCGAGGGTGCCGGTTTTTCGGTTTCGCCGGGTGTACTATCCATCCCAAACATGATGCGGCGAATGGCCAGAATGGTATCAATATCAATGCCTCCGGGCGTCAGCAGCAGCGCGGCATCCTGCATCGCGCCTTCCAGATCGGCGAGGCCAAACATGTGGCGGCGCACATCCAAAATGTCGTCGACGTCCACGAGACCATCGCCGTTGATATCGCCAAACAACGCGTCCTCGTCCAGCCCGCCGCCCGCAAGCACCGTACCGGGGACCGCGCCGGTTAGCCCAAGGCCCGCAAGCAGCAAACACACGGCCATTAACAAGCAAAGCTTTCGTTTCATCTTATAAAGCTCCTTCCGATAGTTGCCCGGCTACGCACCGGCACAACCCTTCGTTCCGGGATGGGATAACCGGGATTATAGCACAGCGGGGCGCAGTGGTCAAGGGGCGTTGGTCTACAATCACGGAAATCTATAGCACTACAATACATGTCCGAAACGGCGTGTATTGGCGATATGCTTTTGAGCGAGAAAGGCGCGAATGTGCAGGGGAAAAGCGATAAAATGAAACGGCTGGGCGTGTGCAAACTTTTGAATTTCATGCGGGATGGCTGGGCGCATTTTTGTGATTGACAGCGGTGAGCCAATTATGCCAAGCTATGCGAAAAGAAAAACCTACCCTTGACCGCTTGTGGCGGTGCGAGATAGGTTAAATATAATTATCACGCGTTGGGCGTTGTTGCGAGGGGCTGGGGAAAATGCTTATTCGCCACCACGCTTCCATGTGTTCGCGAGCGGCGGCCAGGGCCACCTCGGTTCGGCAATATGAAGGTGATCGAGTAATGAACAGTCAACCACAATATGATACTGTGCCACATCGTGATAAATCACTTCTACTGAATCGCGTTCACGCAAATTATCATAGACTGTTTGGGATACATAAAAGTCCGAGTAACCAATCTCTTGGGATAGGGTGATCACACAAAGATCGATCTGACCGCCAAAAAAGTTGCGCCAGAAATAACCGGTTGCAAAATCGTTATTGCTGTACTTACTCGTAGATATGTACTCGGTGACAGTCCTTTTTCGACAAACCTTGCCAAGGACAGAATACTTCGGCAAGTGTTTGTTGTTGCAGATGCAAATAGTATGAACAGAAATCAACCAAAGCGAACCTATGATAACGAGAAAACAATAAATAACAAAATTCCTCTCATTCTCTGAAAATTCGCTGGTTTTCATCAAGTCAATGAGCGGCGGCAAAACAAAAGCAAAGATACCGCAAAATAAGGATAAGATGACAAAACAGCTCAAAAAAATGATGATATACATCCTGGCGGTGTAACTAAGTCGCGGCTGCTTATCCGAAGGCGGGGGATAGTTTGAGCGCGTGCCCCGCTTTTTGAGTGTGCGGACTGGCGTCTTTGCGTTACTGCGGTACCGACACTGGTTATACCCCAATGGATTCTTTATTCGATGCCAGATGGCGAGGAATACAAAAAGAAGGACGGCAACGCCGCAGCCGATATAAGCCATTGTCGTCATAAGTTCATCCTTTCGTACAAAATATAAAAATCGCCAACCACGCCCACGGCACACCAGTACCGCATAAAACAATTATACACCATCAGGCGCGCCCGCGAAACACGATCAGGGGATTCTTTGGGGAAACTTCTGCAAAGAGGCTTAACATTTCCCCTTTAACCTCGGATGGTATATAGGGGGAACTTTTTCGCGACCATGCGCTGGGTGGAAATTTTATGGAAAGTCCCGCAAAGAGGCTTAACATTTGGCCTGTAAGTGACATGGTATATGGGGGAATTTTTCACATCGCGCTCGGGCAACCGAAAAAAGCCGCGCCATTGGATGGTGAGCGGTCTTTTTCGGGGGCCCAAAGACGGGGAATACACGGCGCACACCATCGAACTCGCACATTGTCCGTTGTACATTGTCAAACAATGTGGGCAACGTCCCCTATTTCTTCGCGCCTAATTCTTCTTTCCTTGTCTTCACGGCAAGCCCACCACCTGCACCGGGAAGGTGCTGTAACTGGTGGAAAGATCGACAAACGCTGAGCCATCGCCAAGCTGCCCCCAAAGACCATCTCCCCACGCCCAAACCGTGCCGTCGGATTTTAGTGCCAGCGTATGCCATTGCCCCGCCGAAATGGCCAGAATTTCGGATAAACCCACAACGCACACGGGGACGTGGCGCGCTTCCGTTGTGCTGTCGCCAAGCTGCCCGTCGTCATTCCGACCCCACGTCCAAACCGTGCCGTCGGATTTTAACACAGCATTGTGCCATTGTCCTGCCGAAATGGCGGCCACTTCAAAGAGGCCGGAAACTTGCACGGGAACGCTGCGGTCGGTGGTTGTGCCATCGCCAAGCTGTTTTTCTTCATTCCAACCCCACGCCCAGACTGTGCCGTCGGATTTTAGCGCAATGGTGTGCCAGCGTCCCGCCGAAATGGCGACAACCTCCGCCAATCCAGAAACCTGCACGGGGAGGCTGCGGTCGGTATTGGTGCCGTCGCCAAGCTGGCCCCGCTTGTTCCAGCCCCATGTCCAGACCGTGCCGTCCGATTTCAACGCAACGGTATGGAACCCGCCGGCCGAAACTACGGTGACATCGGATAGGCCCAAAACCTGCACGGGAATTTCGCGGCATAGTTGTGTGCCGTCACCCAGCTGCCCGGAAAGGTTATCCCCCCACGTCCAAACCGTACCGTCGGATTTTAACGCGGCGGTATGGGCGGCATTTGCCGAAACGGCAATCACGTCGGAAAGGCCCGCCGCTTGTATGGGGGTACTGCTCCAGATGGTGGTACCATCGCCAAGCTGGCCATAGTCGTTAGCGCCCCACGCCCAAACCGTGCCATCCGGCCGCAGGGCCACCGTGTGCGTGTCCCCTACCGCCATGGCGGATATGTCGGATATCATGGAAACCGGCACGGGAAGGCAGGGTGCCGCGTCACCGATATCGCCCAACTGTTTTTCGAAATTGCTTCCCCAGCCCCAAACCGTGCCGTCGGATTTTACCGCAAACGAGGACGAACCGCCCGCCGCAATGCCAGCCACGGAAGGCTGGAGCGGTGGTGTTGACGGAAGCGAGGCGGGCAGCTCCGAGATGGCTGCGGTGGGTAGGGGCGATATGGCTGGGGTTGGCGATGTCGATTGCGCGGGCCCTGCGCAGCCGGTCAAAAGCAGCGCGGCAAGACATCCCATGGCCAAGGCTGGTGAAAATCTCTTCATCGAACAACCCTTCTGACTCATCGTCGTTTTAGCTATGGCACCGCCGCGAATCACCACGGCTTATAATAGTTTTGAGTATAGTACCGCGTGTAGCTTGACCCCACCCGCATGGCATAGCCCACGCCGATGTGCGTGTAAGCGGTGCTGAGCATATTGGTTCGGTGATCGGAGGAATTGATCCAGCCATTGACCGCCATCATGGCGTTGGCCCCGCCAGCCATAATGTTTTCGCTGCAAGCCGACCAGGATACACCGGCAGCCGTGAGGCGCTGACCGGGCGTTTGGCCGTTGGATAGGCTGTAATGATCAAAATAATTTTGTGTGGCCATATCCGTGCTATGCGCCCGCGACGCAACCGCCGCAGTGGCGCTCCATGCCAGCGGCGACACGTTGTGAACGCCGCGGAAGGCGTTGGTTAGCTCAAAAATCAGCAACTCCACGGCGGTTTGGTTGTCGTAGTCCAGCGTGGAGGATATGGCGTTGTCCGCAGTGGTGTAAATGGCACAGGCGTACTCGCGGCCGGAATCATTGTTGTCCGCAAAAATCTGCCGCCCATACCCGGCGGACGTGGCGATGGCGGCGTTCCATACGGCCGTGTCCTTCCAGGTTTTGCTCATGGAATAGATGGCGTCTGCCCCGCCGTTATTCATGCGCACCATGATGAAATTAGAATAGGCGGAATTGTGAAAAATAACCCACTTGATGGTGCCGTTAAAAGCAATTTCCCGCGTGGGCGTGCCCATTGCCGTGATCAGCTTTTCTGACGTCATGCCCAAATACAACCCGTTGAGCTGTGCCGATTTCTGCACATCCGTCGGCGGCGTCTGAGTGGGCGAGGGAGAAGGCGACGGCGAGGGGGATGCGGTGGGCTGCAACGTAGGCGAGGCGGTGGGTTTTGCGGTGGGCGAAGCGGTGGGCTTTACCGTTGGCGAAGTCGTGGGAGAAGCCGCGGTGAGGGGCGTAGGTGACGGACTCGGCACGGACGTCGTTGCGCCTGCCGTTGGCGACACGGTGGGTTTTGCTGTGGGCGAAACGGTTGGCTGCACGGTAGGCGACATGGTGGGCACAACCATCGAGGCCGTGGGCGAAGCAACGGGGGCTGCGGTAAGCGAAGCCGTGGGTTCCACCAGCGAGGTTGCCGAGCTTGCGGGCGTGGCCGTTGGCTGTACCGGAGAGGTTGCCGTGGGCTCGTCCGGGTCGGGTGTTTCCGTCGGTTGCGGGATGGGCTCAATCCCGAAAATGATACGACGGATGGCCAGAATGGTGTCGATATCAATGCCTGCGGGTGTCAGCAGCAGGGCAGCGTCATACATTGGGCCCTCCAGCGTGGCGGTGCCAAACATATGGTTGCGCACGTCCAGAATATCGTCGATATCCACGCAGGCGTCGCCGTTGATGTCCCCCAGCTGCGGCGCATCACCACTCGCCGCCACAAAGCCGTGGGCAGCGCCAGTAATCCCGATTCCCGCCAACAGCACACACAGCGTCAACAACCAAGAAATCTTTTGTTTCATTAACAAAGAACCCCTTTCATCCTCCGGCGCTCCATTGAAAGCCGCCGAAGGCTACCCTCACTCGTTCAATGCGGTAATCAGATTGTAACACAATGAAAATTGCAGGTCAAATATGCATGAACGCTCGTGGTCATGCTCGATGGATTAGCGGCACATAAAATCGCGTAAAACGTCGGTTATGGTTGCTCGCGCGCAGGTCAGGATACAGCCTCATCCTTGGATTTAAGAGAAATTCACAGCTTGGGGAAAGGATTCTCAACACGCATGGGCTTGACATTTGTTTTCAAAATATGCTAAACTGTCGCGTCGCGAAGGCACGGTCTGTTGGCTCAGTTGGTAGAGCACTGTGTTCACATCGCAGGGGTCACTGGTTCAAGTCCAGTACAGACCACCAGTGGGCTGATCCCACGCTCAAAACGTGCACCTGCTATGGTGTGCGTTTTGCTTTTGTCGTTATGCATGGGCGTTTTTGCGAATCCCGGCATTCACCAATTGCAACTTGCCGGGCGTTGGTGTATAATGATGAAGTCTGATTTGCTTGGGAGGTTTCCTGCTGTGATGAAAAAACGTATTTTTGCCCTCTTTATCGGCTTGGTTTTGCTGGCGGTCTGCCTTTCCGGCTGTTCGCTTGGCACCATTCGCATTTCCGGAGGGGCCAAGGCCGGGGTGTATACGGCACTGCTGAACGAGCTAACCACGGTTTGGGAGGCCAACAGCAAGCTGAAATTCGGCGAGCCCGCTTCCACCAGCGGGTCGTACGGAAATCTGACCTCGATTAACAAAGGATCTTGTGATCTGGCTCTTTGTACCGACGATTATTTGGTTTGGTCGCGCCAAGGCCGGGGTGCCATGGCCAACACCCGCGCCAATTTTGCCGGTCTGTTGTGCGGGTTGTATACAGATTACCTGCACATTTTGGTGCGCGCGGATTCCGACATCCAAAGCATCGACGACCTACGCGGCAAAACCATCGTCTTTGACGAGGGCGAAACCGCCGCCTATTTCAACAGCATTGAAATTCTCAAGGCCGCCGGTATGTCCACCCGCGCGGGCACGGCGGATGTCACCGTTTTGCGCCAAAACATCTACGACGGCATCAACAGCGTCATGGATGGCGAGGTTTCGGCCGTTTTCGGCACCGCGTCGCTGGGCAACGAGGCCGTTCAAAGCGCTATTTTGGATGAGGACGCCCCCCTGCGGCTGCTTTCGGTGGATAAAAAATACATTGATGCGCTTTTGACCGACCCCAACACCACCTACTTCACGAGCAGCCACCTGACCGACCCCTATGAGGGGGTAAAAACCGTGGATATGCTTGGCGTGAAGACCGTTTTGATTGTGCCCTACAAAATGAAGGACGCCCGGGTGAAAAACCTGCTTGCCACCCTGTTTGACAACCTCGATCAGCTTTCCGGCGAACACCGTTCCGACGAGATTTCTCTTGAAAACGCCGTCGACGGTCTGGATTTGCGCGACCTTCACCCGGCTGCGCTGGAGTTTTTTGTTGAACGCGGCGCCATCGCCGAGGGCAGCGTAACCCTGAATCCGCCCAAGCTTTCCTAGGTACCCACTGATTCATGGGCGTGCGTCAGGTTCGCGTGGATTTTTGTTTTAGGCGGCACGTGGCCAAAACGCGCATATTAAACGAAATATGAAAGTTTTTGCCACGTGCCGCTTGAGACCAAAAGACGCTGAAGATGGCGTGCCAGCCATGAAATCCGCAGTTACCCAGTATAAGCGAGGTGCCCATGACCAAAGGCCTCCGTCAAGAGCCCGCGCAAAACCTCAAGCCCGCTCAGTCTTGGGGATTTTTGCCTTTGGTTTGCTTGGCTTTTTTTGCAATATCCTGCGGCGTCGGGTTGTATGTTGTCCTGGCGGTTTTGCCCGGCCCACAGCGCGCGGACCTGCGCGAAATGTGGCACACCCTCACCCTCATCGGCGCGGGTGTGTATCTTGCAGGCCTGGCACTGACCATGCCGCGCGCTTCGGGGCCTCGCAAATGGCTGCTTGCTGCGGGGTTGGCACTTGTTGCGCTGACCGTATTTCTGCTATTCTACCGCCCCGACCCCAGCCTGCTTGGCGTGGACGAGTACAAACGGCTGGATTGGCTAAGCGGTAGCCTGGCTGCGGCAACGGCGGCACTGACCGCCCTCGCCATGACCGCCCTCGCCGTGCAAAAAGCCCTACCCTTATGGGGCAAGCTGGCCTGTGTAATGTTTGCCGCGGGCATCGTCTTTCTTTTGCTCGGGTTTGAAGTTTTTTACATCCCTTGCCGATGGTTTAACACCGTGATTACCATGGAAATCGGCTACGTGCGCGTAGCGGCGCGCAGCTACCAGCGCTGGCTGCCCGCAGGTGCCTTTGCCCTGCTTTTGGGTTGCTGGTGGCCGTTGACGGCGCGAGAGCGGGCGCACTAACCCTTACAGGCTTGACATCATCCTGTTTGCTTTATATCCACTACGATTTGTTTTATAGTAAAAGTAAAAGGACCTTTTGTTACACCTGCTATTTTTACACACCGCGCGGTTTTGGCGACGGCGTGTGCGCGCGGGCACGAGAAAACAAACATGGCCGGTGTTTTCTGCTGTGAACCCCGGTCATTTTTTTCGCTCTTTCGCTTCTTCACTTTTTCATCGTATACGGCCTTCTGGTCATTTATGGTACGGATGATGATTCAAAATACACGCCGCGCGGTAGAGCTGTTCCAACAGCAGCACGCGAGCGCAGGCGTGTGGAAAAGTCAGGCGTGATAAGGAAATTTTCTCGTTTGCATGGGCTTGAACCTCCAGGCTCACGCCGTTGCTGCCTCCAATGACAAAAGCAACCGGCCGGCCCATGCCGCGCCAGCCAGCCAACCTTTGCGACAGCCCAACCGAATCCGGCATGGCCCCCGCGACATCCAACAACACCACATAAGCACCCTTGGGCAGGGCTTGCAAAATGGCGGCGCTTTCCTGTTGAATGGCCCGCGCGGTCTGGCCCGCAGCCGCCGGTTGATCGGGCAGCTCGGTCACGGTCAGTTTATCCGTGCGCGACAGCCGCACGGCATAATCCTGCGCCAGCTGCTGCCATGCCGATTTTAATTTGCCCACGCAAATGATGTGTATCATTCGCAAGGCTCCGTCGCATTCACTGGCTGCGCCGCCGCTTGCGCGCTTGTCGGGCTCGCTGGTGCCGCCGCCGTTGCCGTTTGCTCGGCTTGGTTGCTTCTATCCACCCGATGCACATCCTCCACCTCCACGGCGCAGCCCTGCGCCACGCTTTGGGGCGCATTGAGCACACGTTGGTTGGTGCTGCCCCGCCATGGCAGACCGAGGGTTCGGTTTTCCAGATCAAAGGGGCCTTCAACCAGCCAATCACTGTTTTCCAAAAGCGCCCGCCATCCGGGGGTTTCATCCAGCCCGGCCAGTAGGGTTTCCAGCCGATACCCTGTGTACGTAACGACATTTCGTCCGCAGGCATGCGCCGCGCGCGCCAGCTCGGCCATGGCTTCCGCTTGCATAAAGGGTTCGCCGCCCGTCAGGGTTACCCCTGCGCACAGCGGGTTTTTCGCCATCAATTCCACCACCTGTTCGGTGGTACCTGTCGTGCCGCCCGCCGGGTCCAGCGCTTCGGGATTGTGGCACCCCTCGCAGCGATGCGGGCACCCCTGACAAAACACGGCCAACCGCAACCCAGGGCCGTCCACAATGCTATCTTGAATTAATGTAGCCATTTGAAAAATCACGTGTTGCTCCTTGCTCCCCTCCGCGCTTAGACGGGAGGACGGGTATTTTGGGACGCCAATGCAACGCATCCCTTGCGTCCGGCAAAGGCACGCTTTCTTTTCCTTGACAAAACAAGCGTCTTCCCCTTAAACCAGGTGCTGCCAGTTGTTGCTCAGAATTCGCACAATGTATATGCCCAGAATTGCCACGCAAAAGCAAATGCACCCAATCAATTCCACCTTATCGCTAAGCCGTTTTTTCATCACCCCACGATGCGCGATGTACAGAATGAGCGGCGGCACAGCAAAAAACAACGGATGCAGGGAAAAAGCCGTGGCAAAATCCAGATGAAAAGTCGCGGCTTCCAGCGCGCGGCTGATACCGCACCCGGGACAAGGGAAATGAAAGAGACGGCGCATTGGACAGTCCCAAACAAACCACACAAATAGCCCAGCCAACACCACCCCGCCGTGCGAAATCAAAAAGTGTTTCAGCGAAAACGGCTTTCTTAGCAGTTTCTGCAGCATTTTTGTCAGTTCCCCGTGGCGCTCGACAGCCCATGCTTGACACGATCCCGCTCCTCGGCGCGTTTGGCGTTGTTGAAGTTTTCCAGCGTGCCGGCCAGATAGCCGGTTACGCGGCGAATGCGTTCAATGCCCTCTTGGCTGTCCCGTCCGCAGCCGGGGCAGGTGTCGTTGATGATACCGGTAAACCCGCATTCGGGGTCGCGGTCCACCGGGTGGTTGATGGCACCATAGCCAATGCCCGCGTGTTTCATGGCCCGAATCACCTGTTCAAAAGCTTCCAGATTTTGCGTGGGGTCGCCGTCCATTTCCACATACGTGATGTGCCCGGCGTTGGTCAGCGCGTGGTAGGGCGCTTCGAGGTTGATTTTATCAAAGGCGCTGATGCCGAAATGCACCGGAATATGGAAGGAATTGGTGTAATAATCGCGGTCGGTGACGCCGGGAATCGCGCCGTACATTTTTTTATCCATGCGCACAAATCGACCGGAAAGCCCCTCTGCGGGCGTGGCGATCAGTGAAAAGTTCAGCTTGAACTTCTCAGCCTCTTCGTCCATGCGTTTGCGCATAAAGCCCACAATTTCCAATCCCAGGTTCTGCGCCTGTTGGCTTTCGCCATGGTGCGCACCGATCAGCGCCACCAGCGCCTCGGCCAGCCCAATGAACCCGACGGTTAAGGTGCCGTGCTTGAGCACCTCGCGAATGGAATCCGAGCGCTTGAGGTTTTCGCTGCCGATCCAAACGCCCTCGCCCATCAAAAACGGAAAGTTTTTCACGGTTTTTTGGCATTGAATTTCAAACCGCTCCAGCAACTGCGCCACGCACAGCGCAATCTTGCGATCCAGCTCTTCAAAGAAAAAGCTGATGTCACGATTGGCCTTGATGGCAATGCGGGGCAAGTTGATGGAGGTGAAGCTTAAATTGCCGCGCCCCCCTGTAACTTCTTGGGTGGGGTCGAATACATTGCCCATCACGCGGGTGCGGCAGCCCATGTAGGCGATTTCAGTGTTGGGGTCCTCTGGCTTGTAATATTTCAGATTAAACGGCGCGTCTTGGAAGGCAAAATTGGGAAACAGCCGCTTGGCCGAGGTGGCGCAAGCCAGACGGAAGAGATCGTAGTTCGGGTCCTGCGGATCAAAACTGATGCCCTCCTTTACCCTGAAAATTTGAATGGGGAACACGGGCGTTTCGCCGTTGCCCAGCCCGGCTTGGGTAGCCAACAACACGTTTTTAATCACCATGCGGCCTTCCGGCGAGGTGTCCATGCCGTAGTTGATGGAAGAAAAGGGCGTCTGCGCCCCCGCGCGGGAGTGCATGGTATTGAGATTGTGAATAAAGGCTTCCATGGCTTGATAGCAGGCGCGGTCGGTCTCGCGTGCGGCGATGTCCCGCGCAAAGGCCTGTGCGCGTTCAATGATATCCGGTGTGCATTCCATGCGCAGCAGGGCCTCGGCCTCAATTGTTTCATATTCGGGGTCCCCCGCCAGCTTTGGGTAATGCCCCGTGCGGGCGCGGATGTCGGCGCACAGGGTTTTAAGCGTCTCATCGTCCGGCTCGAACCGGCCAAGCAACCCAATAAACTTGCGCAAATTGGAGCGGTACAGCCGAATGTAGGTTTTTTCCACGCCGCACGCCATGCCGTAATCGAAATTATGTACGCTTTGGCCGCCGTGCTGGTCGTTTTGGTTGGCTTGAATGGCGATACAGGCCAGCGCCGAATAGGACGCGATGTCGTTGGGCTCGCGCAGCACGCCATGGCCGGTAGAAAAGCCGCCCTTGAACATTTTCATCAGATCAATTTGGCAGCAGGTGGTGGTTAGGGTTAGAAAATCCATATCGTGAATGTGGATATCGCCGTTGATGTGCGCCGCGGCGTGATCCGGCTTCAGCACAAACATCTCGTAAAACTGCTTGGCGCCCTCGGAACCGTACTTCAGCATGGTGCCCATGGCGGTATCGCCGTCGATGTTGGCATTTTCACGTTTGATATCGCTGTCGGCCGCCGGTTTGAAGGTGATTTCCTCGTAAATTTTCATCAGGCGGGTGTTCATCTCGCGGGCACGGGTGCGCTCGGAGCGATACACGATAAAGGCGCGGGCGGTGCGCACGTAGCCGCTTTCAATCAGCGCCTTTTCCACGCCGTCTTGAATTTGCTCCACCGTGGGCACGCCGATGCTCTCGTCGCGGGCCAAGGTTTCGGCCACGTGGCGTGCCAACAAACAGGCCTCGTCATACCCCTTGGCAGAGTTGGAAGCCACAAAAGCCTTGAAAATGGCGTCGGCGATTTTTTCCGGAACATAGGGCACCTGCCGGCCGTCACGCTTAATAATTTGTGTAAACATCGCAATCTCCCTTGGGTCATCTGCCGCACGGGTTTCGTGCGGCGAGTAACACAACATCTTGTTTGAGAATCCATTATAGCCCACCATATGCTGAACGTCAAGGGAAAAAGCGGGGTAGAATTGTGAAATTTTTTTCTTGCAGGTTTTTAGCGAAAAATGCAGAAAAAAAGCATCTCGGGTTGTCAATCACAACCGGGTGCTTCGCACATTAATCTTGCCGTTGGATAATCCGCCAAATCAATTCGTACAATCAGAACCAAAAAATTCTCTGCATCAAATCAAGCACGTAAGGGCGGTGCCAAGAACTCTCTAAATCACTTGCAACGGCGTCAGCGCTAAAAATTTCTAAACCGATTGCAACGAGACCAACACATTGATGCAGCAACTAACCCAAGCGACAATACGGTGGTCTTTTGGCTTAATTGCCGCATCAATAGAAAGCCTATATCAGTTGCAGCAGCGCCAGCGCAAAAAACCCGGGGACCCCCAGGGTACCGACGCACAGGGTTGTCCACGCGTTGATGCCGATGTGCACCCCCCACGGCGCGGCCACGGCGTTAAACGCCAAAAGCGCCGCCCCGCCAATCAGGGCATTCACCATCAGCCGAACGGCCCATTTCAGCGGCACCGCGCCATATTTGCCAACACAAAACAAGCCAACCAATGCCGCCGCATAGGCCAACAAGCCAAGCCAAGGGAAATCGAGGTTCATGATAAGCTCCTGACGTCTGCCTACATGAGCCTATCCTATGCGGGGCGAGAGGGGGATTATACCTCGTCCGGCCCGATCTTACCGACTGCTCCCCTTGTTCATATTGCGATATTCGCAAAATTACATCGAAAATCAATCGCGTTTTTTCCGGCGAGCATGTGTCCAGAATTTCGGCGATGTCGTTTTGTAGATACCGCCGTTCTTCCACCACATCCAGCAGCAACTCGGATAGCGAAACACCGGCGGCCGCGCTGATTTTGCCCAACAGCTCAAGGTTTGGCTTTTCGTGGCCGCCCTCAACCTTGCTTAGATAATTGGTGGATACGCCAATCCGCTCCGAGAAAGTCTCTTGCGTTAAGCCAAGGGCATTGCGAGCCTTTTGCACCCGCCTACCAATGAGTCTAAAGTCAATCAATTCGACACCGCCTTCAGGCGGTACGAGCGCCTACACAACAGTGGGCGCGAGATAGATAGCGCGGCGCGCGTTGCGTGACGTGCGTGCCCTACGTTTTGGATATCTTCATCATCAACCGATGCGGCACAAGCTTGGCCAGCACGCGATAAAACTTATACAACGGCTTGGGCGTAATCACCCGTTGTCCCCGAATTGCCGCGCGGATGGCGGCTTTGGCTACGTGCTCGGGGCTGTCGTAGGGCAGGGTTTCAAAGGTTTTGGAGTTGCCCGGAATTCCGGCGGCGTCCAAAAAGGCCGTGCGCATGGGGCCGGGGCAAACCGCCGTAACCGTGATGCCGCGCGGCTTTAACTCGCAGGCCAGGCTTTTTGAAAAGGCATACACATACGCCTTGGTGGCCGAATACACCGTCATGCGCGGTGTGGGCACAAAGGCCGCGATGGAGCATACGTTCAGCACAAAAGACCCTTTTTGCATATAGGGCAAACACAGGTGGGCCACGGCAGTCAGCGCCGTGACGTTTAGGTCGGTCATGTTGAGCTGTCCGGTGATGGGGGTGTCGGCAAAGTTTCCCAAAACGCCGATGCCCGCGTTGTTGACCACGGCGGCAATTTGGTGTTGTCCGAGGCGCGCCGCCAGCGTTTCCAGATCCTGCCGTTTTGTTAAATCCAAGCTAATCGGCACAAGTTTGTCGCCAAACTCATTGCGCAGAGCCTCCAGTGCGTCTTGGCTGCGCGCAATGGCCCAAATTTCATCCAGCCCGGTGCATTGGGCCAGCAGCTGCCGAACAAACTCGCGCCCCAGCCCCACAGAAGCCCCTGTAACAATGGCAATTTTCATATGATGATCCGTCCTTTGAGAATTCTTCCCTTTCAATTTTATACTGCACGGGGCAAAAGTGCAAGGCCCATGGCGCGGTTTATTCGCTGCCTGTTGTTGAATTGCCCCCCTTGGCGCATGCGCAGCACGGGAAGTCGCGCAACACAACGAAGGAAATCGCGGGGCGCGCGCAAGGCAAAAAAGCAGCACGTACAAAATATCATCGAGCAAGTTGAAAAACGCCCGAAGATTTACGAGGATGTTTTTCACAGGTCAAGGAGGAGTCATACCCGTTGTGGTATGGCGGCTGACGATGACGCGGGACTGGGGAAAGCAGACCGCAAAGATCGGACGGGTTTCAGCTTGACCGGCGATCAATCGCGGTTGACAACCCTCCTTGGGTTTGATATCATGCAAGCATCGTAACGGCTCAACAGAAAGAGGAGATGTCTTCCGTGAAATTCAAGAAAATCCTAGCCTTTTGCCTGGGACTTGTGCTGACATTGGCGACAGGGTGCGCCGTCTTGCCCTCGCCGACCGCCCCCGCGCCCACCTTGGCCCCCGGCCAAACCCAAGGGCCAACGGAAGCCTCGGGCCAAGCCCTCGCGCCCACGCAAGCCCCGGGCAAAACGCGGGAACCGCCAACCGTCACGCGCGCGCCCGAATACAGCCAAACCCTTTCTTTTTTGTTTGTTGGCAACAGTTTCACCTATGTATGCAACGTGCCCAAGCAGTTTGCCGGGCTGGCGCATTTGTATGGCGTTGAGGTGATTTTCGATATGATCTGCCCCGGCGGTGCCACCTTGGACAAAACCCGCGCACAGGTAATTGAAGCGCTTGGGGCCACGCACTACGATTATTTGGTTATTCAAGATGCCGGGGGCCGTCCGGTGTATGGCACCCGGTATTTTTTGAACGATGTCAAAAAGCTCTGTGAAGAAGCCCGCGCGCAAGGCACCATCCCCGTACTGTACAGCCCCGGGTTTGCTCATCTCGCGGACAACTCCCCCGATCGCGAATACCAAACAGCGGCAACAGCCGCGCACTGTCAAGCCGCGCAAGAAAACGACGCGCTGCTGATTAACGCGGGTGACGCGTGGGTGTACGCCCATCAAAAAATGCCCGATCTGCTGCTTTATGAGGACGAAACCGGCCACGCCACCCCTGCGGGTGCTTACCTGACGGCCTGCGTAGCCGTTTCCACCCTGTTTGGGTTTCATGTCAAGGATATCCCCGCGCAAAAGCTGTATCACGGCAGCATTGCACTCGAGTTGGGCCAAGCCGCATGGGAATTTGTGACCTACGATCAAACGCACGACGACGTCCCTGAATCGGCGGTAACCGTAGCGGATGGGGATAATCAACGGGTTAACGACTAATGAATGGCACGCACGTCGCTTTCGCGCCGCGCTATCTAGCCCGCGCCTTCGTTCGTGTCGGCTCCTGCCGCTAAAGCGGCGTCGCACAGTTGTTAGCGCCCGACTATGGCACGCACGTCGCTTCGCGCCGCGCTATCTAGCCCGCGCCTTCGTTCGTGTCGGCTCCTGCCGCTAAAGCGGCGTCGCGCAGTTGTTAGCGCCCGACTATGGCGCGCACGCCACATTTTTATATTTTCCGATTACAAATTCTCATACTCCCGCACAATCCGATCCCACGTAATCCGGCCAATCACGCCGTCTGCGGTGAGACCAAACAGCCGCTGGAAGGTCAGCACGGCTTGGTGGGTCAAGGGGCCGAACGCGCCCGCAGCTTCGACTTGGGGAATTTGCGGGTACTTTTTGCCGATGGCATTGAGGTAGGTTTGCATGCGTTTGATGTCGTTATTTTGCATGCCTTGGCGCAGCAGGGTGCCGGGAAATGGCGGTGCACCTGTGGGCAAGTTGCTATACACCGAAACGATTTTGTCCCATGTGATCCGTCCGATGATGCCATCCGCCGTCAGATTGTACAAATGCTGAAAAGCAACAACGGCGCTTTGCATGATGGGCCCGAATTGGCCATCCTCGGTTTGGCGGGGGATATCCGGATAAACCCTCCCCGCGGCGTTAAGGTATTTTTGCATCAGCAGCACACGCTCGCCGGCCGAGCCGAGTTTCAGCACCTCGCCGGGAAAGGGCGTGCTGCCCGTGGGCGGCACAGGCTCGATTGGCGGTGTG
>JGI994J12354_10001861_pt1 | contig 21159 bp, 19 predicted proteins | sample IntmicLarv3ML3BL_FD_12354 | JGI IMG/M metagenome (IMG submission 12354) | reverse complement strand
AGTGATCAAAGTGGAAGGAAAGGCGGGAGACTTCAAGGTCACCGTCAGGAAGAAACCGAGATACGTCAACCCCGACGAATGTACGGGATGCGGAGACTGTATCGCGAAGTGCCCTACAAAGAACATACCCGATGAGTTCGAATACGGACTCACGACGAGGAAAGCAATATACATCCCGCACGCACAGGCCGTGCCGCGTGTTGCGCTTATCGACCCTAACTACTGTAAGAAGATCTTGAACGACAAGTGCGGTATCTGTATCAAACAGTGCGGAAAGGGAGCAATTCACTACGATGACAAAGAGGAAATAATCACTCTCGACATAGGCTCAATAATCTGTGCGACCGGTTTCCAGACCTGGAACGCAAAGATCGCAACAGAATACGGATACGGCAGATTCCAGAATGTCGTCACCGCAATGGAATTCGAAAGGATCATGTGCGCATCCGGTCCGGACCGCGGTCATATCATGGTCCCGTCCTCAGGTGAGGACCCCAAAAAGATCGCATTCATCCAGTGCTGCGGTTCAAGGAGCGAGAAGAAAGGCTGGAAGAAATACTGTTCTTCGGTCTGTTGTATGTACGCCACCAAACAGGCGATGATCACAAAAGAGCACTTAGATGTCCAGGAAGACATATTCTTCATGGACGTTCGTTCCTATGGAAAAGAGTTCGAAGCATACATGCACCGTGCAGAGGATGAGTACAAGATCAACCTGTACAGGGGCGCACGCGTCGCTAATGTGGAAGAGGATCCGAAGACGAAACAGTTACACATCTCCTACACCGACGCAAAAGGAGACGCACAGATCGGAGTTTACGATATCGTCGTTCTCTCGATCGGTCTCAACCCGCCGGACGGAGCACAGGAATTCGCTGACGTCATCGGTATCGACCTGAATGAATACGGATTCTGTGACACCTCAGTGTTCAAACCTTTGGAAACATCCAGAGAAGGTGTCTTCGTAACAGGTGCATTCGCAGCACCCAAAGATATTCCGACGTCAGTCGCAGAGGCATGCGGTGCATCCGCAAAAGCAGGCGCGTACATAGTCGGCAAGGACTTCGTTCCCTGCGCACCGAAAGTGTTCCCTGCAGAGAAGAACGTTGATGGTATAGCGCCTCGTGTAGGTGTTTGGGTCTGCTCATGCGGAAGCAACATCGGATCGACGGTCGACGTAGCGGCGGTTGCAGAATACGCAAAGGACCTCCCCGGCGTAGCTCATGCAGCAAAGTCCATGTACGCATGCGCACAGGACTGCCTTGAAGATATCAGTAAGACCATTGTAGAGAAGGATCTCAACCGTGTCGTCGTTGCATCATGCACACCCAGGACACACGAGCCTCTGTTCAGAACTGCATGCAGAGAAGGCGGTCTGAACCAGTACCTGTTCAACATGGCGAACATCCGTGACCAGTGCTCATGGATCCACATGCACGAACCGGAAAAGGCAACTGTCAAAGCAAAGGACCTTCTGAGAATGGCCATCGCCAAAGCAACGTTACTCGAACCTCTGGTAGGTTCAAAGATACCGGTGACGAATTCAGCAGCAGTAATTGGCGGCGGAATAACCGGAATGTCGGTCGCTTTGGACATTGCAGCACAGGGATACCCGGTCTACTTGATCGAGCGTGCAGAGAAACTCGGCGGAAATGCATTGAACTTCGCACACGAAGAGAACGGCGTGAAGACAGCAGACTTCGTTGCAGGTCTTATAAAGAAAGTGACGGAGAACAAGCTCATCACCGTTGTAACGAAAACGGAAGTCAAGGACATACCCGGATTCGTCGGTAACTTCAGAGTACAGACCGCAAGTGCGGAGTACCCCGTAGGTGCAGTCATACTCGCGATCGGTGCGTCACCGTACAAACCGACAGAATACAACTACGGAAGTGATGCGAAAGTGGCAACACTCCTGGACGTTGAGAAGAAGATCGCAGCAGGCGGATTCAAAGCTAAAGACATAGTGTTCATACAGTGCGTCGGTTCAAGGAACGACAAAGTGAAATACTGTTCAAGAGTGTGCTGCACAGGCGCTCTCAGGAACGCGATCGAGATAAAGAAAAAGGATCCGACCGCGAACGTGACAATATTCCACAAGGACATCAGGACATACGGATTCCGCGAGGATATGTACAAAGAGGCATCATTCTTGGGCGTACGTTTCCTGAGATATCCGGAGACCAACCCAATGCCTTCCTATGATGGCAAAGCGGTCACTGCGTTCGATGCAACACTCGGCAAGGATGTTTCAGTTCCTGTGGATTGTGTCGTTCTGAGCAACGGAATAACCCCGGACAGAGAGGAGAAGGAAGAGATAGCAAAGATGCTGAAGGTCCCGATCTCGAAGGACGGATTCTACTTCGAAGCTCACCAGAAACTCAGGCCGGTCGACTTCGCAACAGAAGGAGTATTCGTTGCAGGACTTGCTCATTGGCCTAAGCACATTGATGAATGTATCGCACAGGCATCAGGTGCAGCTTCCAGAGCATTGACGATCATCTCCAAGGAGAACCTCATCTCCGAGGGAATAGTCGCTTCCGTTAACGAAAAATACTGCGACGGATGCGGTGTCTGTGTCGGATGCTGTGAGTATAATGCGATCGAGCTGGTAACAACACCGGAAGGATTCCTCAAATCATCGGTCAACCCCGGCCTTTGTAAGGGATGCGGATGCTGTGTAGCAGCATGTCCGTCCGGAGCAATGGAACAGAAAGGATTCAAGAACATACAGATCGAGGCTGAGATCGATGCGTTCCTCGACGGCGTTGCGGGAGGCCAGTAAATGTCCGAATTCAATCCTAAGATCGTAGCATTCTGCTGCAACTGGTGCTCATACGCCGGTGCAGACGGTGCAGGTGTCGCGAGGCTCCAGATGCCGACCGACTTCCGTATCATCAGGACCATGTGCTCAGCACGTGTGGATCCTGAACACATATTGCGTGCATTCTCGAAAGGCGCAGACGGTGTCATCATATTGGGATGCCACCCGGCAGACTGCCACTACATCGGCGGTAACTACCGCGCAAGGAGGAGAATAGCATTGTTGAGGATGGTCCTCGAACAGTACGGTTTCGACCCGAAGAGATTGAAGCTGGAATGGGTCTCCGCATCAGAGGGAGAGAAATTCCAGTCGACCATAGTCGGTTTCGTTGACACGATCAAGAAACTCGGCCCCACCCCGCTCGTAAAGGAGGGACAGTAAATGGGAATAGGAGATAGGTTCAAGACATTATTGTACGGTAAGAAAGGTGCCGAGAAGATGGCATCGACGCCCAAGGCGGCACCTGCACCCAAGGCAGAGAAGGCCCCTAAGACCAAAGCACCTAAGGCTGAGAAGGCCGCAAAGACAAAGGCGCCTAAAGCTGAGAAGGCCGCGCCTAAGGCAGCGGCAAAAGCAGCAGCACCCGCACCTGTCGCTACGCCAGTGGGAAAGACCGCAGAGGCAGCACCGTCCAAATTGCCCGACTCCATACCGTTACTCCCGGGAGCACCTCCCGGAGGAAAGATCAACCTCGCTATCTACTGGGCAGCAGCATGCGGCGGTTGTGACGTCTCACTGTTGGACATGGATGAGAGGATATTGACCGTAGGCGATATGGCGAACATCGTCATGTGGCCGGTTGCAGCCGACGGAAAAGAGCAGGACATCGCAGCAATGGATGACGGTTCGATCGTCGTATCCATAATCAGCGGTGCAGTAAGGAACACCGAGAACGAGCACATGGTAAAACTCTTGAGAAAGAAATCAGCCATCGTGATCGCATACGGAACATGCGCATGCTTCGGCGGAACTCCTTCACTTGCAAACCTTACCGGCGGTAAGGACGAGATACTGGATTACGTGTACAAACAGTGCCCGACAATGAAGGCATTCCAGGACACTCAGAAATCACCGGTCATACCGCAGAACTCGTGGCAGTCACCCAGCGGTGAACTCACGTTACCGATGATGTATGACACCGTGAAATCATTGGATCAAGTGATCGACGTGAACTACTTCGTACCCGGATGCCCGCCTACGCAGGAATCCGTGACGGCAATGCTGGCCGCACTGATCAACCACGTGTACTTCGGCAAGGAGTTACCGCCCAAGGGAGCATACATCGGAACAACGGACAAGACGTTGTGTGAAGAATGCCCGAGAACAAAAGAGAACAGAAGAATAACATCGATCAAAGAACCTCATGAAGTTGACGTTGATCCGAACCTCTGTCTGATGGACCAGGGAATCCTGTGCCTCGGACCGGCAACGGTCGGCGGATGTGGTGCAAAGTGCACACGCGCAGCACAACCTTGCAGAGGATGCTACGGACCGACCCCGGTGGTAGCAGAGCAGGGAGCAAGTATGTTCACTGCAACAGCGTCGTTATTCCCTGTATTGGATGAGGACCCGATAATGGGCGAGGACCGTACCATCGAGATAATGGAATCCATCAAGGATCCGTTGGGATACTTCTATGCGTACACCATGTCCAAGTCACTGATCAAGAGAGCAGTCAAAGAGAAGGGAGGTGAATAAGATGGCAGGACCAATCATATGGGATGAGAAGAAGAAAGCAGGATCCAAGAGGATAACTGTCGATCCGATAACACGTCTGGAAGGACACGGAAAGATCGAGATATTCCTGGACGACGGAGGAAATGTTGAGAACGTATACTGGCAAGTCCCGGAACTCAGAGGATTCGAAAGGTTCTGCATCGGCCGTAAGGTTACTGAACTGAATCAAATAACCGCAAGACTCTGCGGTGTTTGCCCGGGTGCACACCACTTGGCATCCACCAAAGCGATCGACGGTTGTTACAACACCACGCCCACAGAAACAGCATTCCGCATCAGGGACCTGTTCTACAGCGCACACTTCGTGCACAGCCACATCGCACACTTCTATGCATTGGCTGCGCCTGACTTCGTATTGGGACCGGCATCACCCGCAGCAACAAGGAACGTCCTCGGTGTTGTAGGCGCAGTTGGCCTCGAACTTGGAGGAGCAGTCCTCAAAGCAAGGTCACAGGCACAGAAGATCCAGGCAATGATCGGCGGTAAAGCAACGCACCCTGTAATGGGTGTCCCCGGCGGAGTTTCCATCGGTATCTCGAAAGAGGGACAGAAGGAAATGATCTCAATGTCTGAGAATCTCGTTGAGTTTGCGAAAACGTCGTTACAGGTGTTCAAGGACGTCGTCCTTGCAAACAAGGAGTACGTTGACATCATAGCCAACCCTGATCTGTACTACCACGAAACATACTACATGGGAATGGTAAGCGACAAGAAAGGCAAGAACCAGCTCGAATTCCACGACGGACCTATCAGAGTGGTCGACCAGAAAGGCGGAGAATACGCAAAGTATGATTCGTTCGATTACCTGGACAACATCGCTGAGGCAGTAGAACCGTGGTCATACGAGAAGTTCCCCTACCTCAAGAAATTGGGATACAAGGGACTCGTTGACGGACCGGAAAGCGGAATATACCGTGCAACCCCGCTCAGCAGACTGAACGCTTGCGATTCAATATCGACACCGATAGCTCAAGCTGCTCTCGAGGAATACAGAGGACTCTTCAAGAGCCTCGGCGTGACCGGACCGGTACACTTCACCCTTGCAACGCACTGGGCCAGGATCATTGAAATGATCTTTGCAGCTGAGAAGTGTTTAGAGATCGCTAACGACAAGGACCTGACGAACAGCGACATCAAACAGTGGGACTTGCAGGCAGGCGGAAGAGGAGTAGGTTGTGTTGAAGCTCCGAGAGGAACGCTCACACACGACTACACCTGCGACGAGAACGGAATCGTTACCGCATGTAACTTGGTCGTCGGAACCACCAACAACAACGGTCCGATGAACATGTCCGTCGCTAAGGTCGCGAAAGCATTGATCAAGAACGGTGAAGTTTCGCCGGGACTCTTGAACATGGTCGAGATGGCCTTCCGTGCATACGACCCGTGCAACAGTTGCGCAACACACAGCCTGCCCGGACAGATGCCCCTGACCGCAACAATACGCGGAAAGGACGGCGACGTTTTGGAAGTAGTATCACGCAAGTAAGCTTGTAAACAAACTTTTTCCTAATTCCTTTTCTTTTTATAATTCTGCGATTTTAGTAATCAATTGTTTACATTTCGTAATTTTTTTGACGCTTTTCGTAACAAATGACGTAAAAAATATGTTTTTGAACAATGTTGCAAATTATTTTAAACATTATTTGATTATAAAGTAGAACAATTCATATAGGGACTAACTCATACATATTTTTGTGTCTATTAGCCCCTTTAAAAGCACTGAGGCCGTAATCTCCGAAAGGCTGCATGATGCAGAGAATGACGTCATTCGGTTAGGCAATCCGATCCCTCGGAACCTTCTGAAGAGCATTGGGATCTTTGTTGTCGGTGTCCTCTTCGTATTCGTTGTATGGTGGTTCGTTGCAGAATATTACAACGCGAACATGATGAAATCATTGAGATTCCCAACGCCGTCCGTGACATTTGAAAGACTTAGGTTCTTCATGGATGATGCACACAAGCTCTTAGGGTTCACATTAGTGGCGCACATTCAGGCAAGCATGGAAAGATGGATAAAAGGATTTGTTGCGGCATTCGTGATAGGAATGACCTTCGGGGTCGCCATGGGCCTCAACGATAAGATATACAAATTCGGTTCCGTTCCGGTGAATATCCTGCAGATGATACCCGGACTTGCGTGGTTCCCGGTCACCATCCTTCTGTTCGGATTCGGCGACGAGTCTGCGATATTCATTATTGCCATTACAGTCATATCGCCGATAGCGTTCAGCGTAGCATCTGGATTGAGAAGAGTTCCGAAAGTGAATCTGCGGGTGGCAAAGATGTCAAACCGTACAAGATTCGAAACGCTCACTGAAATACTGCTTCCGTTCGCCTTGGTGGATATAATCGGCGGACTGAGAATAGGAATGGCCAACTCCTGGAGGATGCTGATCGCAGCGGAAATGGTGGTAGGTGTTGCGGTCGGTTTAGGATATACGATAAACCAAGCCACGAACATGACAGATTATCCGACAGCATTCGTTGGGATATTGATAATATGTATCGTCGGGCTGATCATTGATAAATTGATATTTGCGAACATTGAACGTTACGCCAGGAACAAGCTCGGAATGGAGGGATCTGAATGAGCGTGATCGAGCTTGAAGGAGTTTACAAAGCATACCCCAACAGGAAAGGGGATGAGGCCAGGATAGTTCTCAAGGACATATCACTGAAGATAGAGGAGAACGAATTCGTCTGCATTGTGGGATCATCAGGATGCGGGAAGACGACGATGCTGAACCTCATGGCAGGATTCGAAAGACCGAATGCCGGTACGTTACGTTACAGAGGCGAGGAAATAACAGAAACATCACCGGACAGAGCGGTGGTTTTCCAGGAGTTCAGTCTCCTGCCGTGGATGAATGTCCTCAAGAACGTGGAGTTCTCAGTAGACCGCGATAAATACAAGCCCGACGAGAGGAAGAAGATAGCTCAGGAATATCTTGAACTTGTCGGACTTTCGGAATTCGCAGACCACAGGCCTGTCGATCTTTCCGGAGGAATGAAACAGCGTGTGGCCATTGCCCGCACGTTGGCGATGCGTCCTGACGTACTGTTGATGGACGAACCGTTCTCGGCATTGGACGAACAGACCAGGAAGAAACTCGATCAGGAGATATTGGACATCTGGGAGAAGGATAAGCGGACGGTCGTTTTCATTACGCACAATATTGACGAAGCGCTTCAGATAGGTACGAGGATCATAATGTTATCCTCATCTCCGGGAACAATGATCGGGGAATGGACCATCGATACTGATGACAGAGATCCGAATTCAGAATATATGACAAAACTAAGGGGTGATATAGTCGGCATGCTGCAAATGTGTCCCTGCGCAACCGGCACAGTCATTCAGGAAATAAAATAGGTGAAAAAATGAGATTAGAAAAGAACCATATGATCGTCATAGGTATCGTTGCCGTCATGCTTTGTGCAGGGGTCGGTGCGTACATGTTGACGCGCGACAACGGCAGCGAAGGTGCTCTGGTGTTCGCAGCAGGGAATAAAGATTGTTATGAGCCGGCATGGATAGCGGATCAGAAAGGTCTGTATGCCAAACACGGTGCGAATGTTGAAACGTTAACCGTAAGCGGAGGCGGAAAGGGATTGGAAGCAATGCTCTCCGGTCAGGCGGATTTCGCATCATTCGGATCAACACCGCTGATCAACCTTCTCAACAATGAACACTCGAATGATTACGTATTATTGGCAAGATACCTTACGGGTCAGTCTCACGCAGAGATGGCCAGCATGTTAAGGACTGTAGGGGGAGAGACATTACCACATGTGTACTCACTCTTCTACCCTTACGGGAACGGTGCAACGCCCATAACCGTGACGACAAAGGATGGGGATGTACAAGCGATCGCCGATCCGCTCTCAGGAATGACAATAGGAATGGATACGACCACTGCTTATTTGGCGGCGCTCCAGAACTATTGCAAAGCAGTGAATCTCACATGCTCAACGACCGGCAGCCCCGACATCAAGATATTGCACAAGGAATTCTCTGTGCAGATCGCATCGCTCATTGATGCCAAGGACATAGACGGACTGCTCGGAGGAAGTTATTCCATTGCGTCATACTACTTGGACAAGGTCGTACTGTCAACACCCGACGTTGATACGTACCCCTCTTTGGAAAGTGAGGCGCCTGTTATCCTCGCAGTGTCAAGAGACGTATATGTGAACAGATACAACGAGGTCGTAGGTGTTCTCAAAGCCCTCCAGGAAGCATGCTGCTTCATCTACGGGATCGATTACACCCAGGAGCTGTTGACACCCACATACGTCAAGGCTGAACAGGCAAAAAAGACCACTCAGGAGAAAATAGATCTGTACGGGTCTGCCACAGCCTCAAAGAAAGGATATTACTACACATCTGAGGCATGTAACATAGTCGCAGATGTCTTTGGATATCCATTCGACGAGTCAGTTCAGAGACACTCTTTCGACAGTTACGAATGGGGCCTTAACTTTGAGATCATTGACATGAAGGTGATCAAGAACGCATACGACACAGGGAACCCTGCAGTATACAAAGGTGTGTCCACCATGGACTACATGAGTTACTTCGACGGATTCGCGTTGTACGATGCATTGAAGGATCCGGTCACAAAAAAATCATCATGGGATGAAAAAATGTGGTTCCTGAACTCCAGCGTATACTTCTGCAGCCCGGGCAAGATAATCTTTGACGCAGATGGTTCAACCGGAAGTGGAGTGGACAAGATATACGCTGATGTTGTCAATGGATCGTGGAAGATATGGTTCCTCAACGAATATGGAAAATCCGTAAGTGGTCTGACGATCACTTTGACGATAGACGGAACTCCAATAACCGTTGGTAACGGATGGACATACGACGGTGACGTACTGGACCTCCAACTTGCGTTATCGAAAGACATAACCGTCAAAGCAACAGCTTAAAACCCTTTCCATTTCCTTTTTTTTTGCTATATTTTTTTCTGTAATATACAAGTTTAAACAAAAACAGTTAATACCAACCAAACGATTCAAGCGTGATCATGTGCAGTTCGGAGAATCGAAATATCCCTGTAGACAGGAAAGCTTATGATACTATCATGAAGGGATACAACAGGGAAGAGATCACAAAAGAAGAGTGCACATACCTTTTAGGATTCGGCGAAGATTCCATTGAAACATCATTTGCAAGGATGATGGCAAATTCCCTCGTAAGAGAAAGCACATCCAGCACTGCGAACATGACCGCGCAATTGGGTGTACAGATATCGCCATGCGAAGCCAATTGCTCATTCTGTAACTTCAATTCCGAATTCACCAAAGTTGAACGCACATCAATGTCAGATGAGGAAATAGAATCGCGTGTAAGGTCGTACACAGAATACAACGACGTATGGCGGATTTTCCTGATGACGATGCATCGATATGACTTGGATCGTCTGATAGAGACGATAAAACTGTGCAAAAGGGTCGCACCTAAAGGTGTGCAGATCGGATTGAACATCGGAGATACTGACATTGATTCATGTCATGAACTCAGAAAGGCAGGTGCAGAGGTCGCGTACCACGTTTGCAGACTGAGAGAAGGAGAATACACCAAACTCAGACCAGAGGATCGAGTAGCAACTATGCGGAACTTCAAAGAAGCAGGGTTTGAACTTGCAACATGTATCGAACCCATCGGTCCAGAAACAACAGTTGAAGAAATGGTGGAGAGATTCTTTTTAGCCAAAGAATTGGAATGCGAGCCCATCGGTGTAATGAAAAGGGTTGCAGTTCCGGGAACTCCGATGGGTGATTCAAGGATGATAAGCGATTCAAGACTGACGCAATTAGCGGCTGTTTTTTCGTTAGCATCATCACATTACAGAAAAGAGCCAGCAATAAATATTCATGAACCCTGCCAGTTAGGATTCTTCTCTGGTTCGCGGCACCTCACAGCCGAATACGGCGCAAACCCAAGGGATGCCGGAATCGGTGAGAGAAGAGGCCGAACGACTGCACAATGCAGGAAGATATTCTATGATGCAGGGTTCAAACATTTGACGCGCGGAGACGGCAAACGTGAGAAATTGGATATGGATTATCTGATAAGGACCGGGTCGGTATAGGTGATGAAATGGACAAGCAGATGAAGGATTTCATTGACGGGATCAAAGAAAAGGCAATGAATGACAAGGACCTGACACGTGACGAGCTTCTGAAACTGTTCGGTATGGATCCGAATTCAGAGGAATGCAAGTACATGGGCGAATCCGCCAGAGAGGTCTCACGCGTCAAGGCGAACAACAAGGCCAAAATAGGATCATCCATCGGTGTCGACCTTCACAGATGTCCGATGAGCTGCACGTTCTGTTCTCTGGGAGAAAAATGGGAACTGTTTGACAAAGAATACAAAGTGAGTACAGAGGAAATACTCCAGATTGTAAGAGACACTACAAAGAAAGGATTCTATCAGTTCACAATGAGAACGACAGAGTTCTTTCCGCTTGAGGAATTGTGTGACATCGCAAGAAAGATCCGAGCAGAGTTCGGACAATTGGTGATATTGAACGCAAACACCGGAGAACTGACCCTGGAAGAGGCAAAGCGACTGAAGGAAGCAGGGTACAACTCCGCATATCATTCCCTTCGTTTGGGTGAAGGGAAAGACACACCGATCGATCCGGAGGTCCGCAAGGATACGATGCGTGCGATAAAAGGTGCGGGATTAAGACATGCATGCGGATTGGATCCGATCGGAATAGAACACACAGACGAAGATCTGGCAGACCTGCTTTTGTTCTATAGGTCGATCAGTCCGAATGCGATATGCGCCATGAAGCGCATCTCTGTGAAAGGAACGCCGAAAGGAGAGCTTCCGGAGGTCAGTGACATAAGGATAGCACAGATCGCCGCCGTAGTAAGGATGGCCAGCGGAGGAAGGAACATAGTGTCCGTGCATCCGCCGATAATGCAAGCACTGCAATGGGGTGCAAATAACATAGCGATCGAATGTGGCGCAAACCCGAGAAGAGAAAGAAGCGACATGGCGAAATGGGAAATATTCGATCATGACGAAGCAATGAGGTTCCTGGAGAAAGCAGGATATGATCACGGATCAATAACAGATTTCTTCAACGTGAAGGCAGACAAATGATGCACAAGTCCGACTTCGTTTCTGTCATCAGACGTGAGAGGAATGACATAACGCCGGTGTTCTTCTTCGATACGACGCTGGGGATGGAGGTTGCGGGCATGGGTACGGGCTCGGTCTACATGCCATTTGACGGGGAAAGATCCGGCAGGTCCATAATGGCGCTCCAAAGGTATCTAGACCACGATGCGGTCATAGGGGCTGTAACGATATTTGATCAAAGAACATTCGGCGGCAAGCTGATATATCCTGATAACGGCACCCCTATAATAATGGAAAACGCATTCAAAGTTTCGAGCAGACTATACGATCATGATCCTCAAGAGACTGATAATGAAACGTTAACGGAGATCATACGGTCGTTCAAGTACATTCGAAAACAGAACAAAGACCTTGCCGTAGCATGTCCTGCTTCATCTCCATTCTCTATCGCAGCGCTTCTACGAGGATATGAGCCTTTGTTAATGGATATGCTGTTAGAGCCCGGATATTTCGACGATCTGATGGAGTTCACAGCTTCGATACAAATGATACATGCGGAGAGGATATTGAAAGAATTCGACCCCGATTTTGCGATCATATCGTGTGCATATGACAGCATTGATACTGTAGGGAACGAAGTCTTTGAAAGACGGATAATGAGATCACTGAAACCATTCTTCAGAAAGATGGACGCAGAGGACATTCCTTTGGTGTTCCATCCTCACGGCACTTACACCGATCAGCAAAATCTGGATACTTTGGACAGCATCGTCAGTTCCGGGATCGATTGCATATATTACGGCGAGTGCATTGACGCAAATACCCTGACGGAACATTGTCAAAATAAAGTTTCAATAATGGGAGGAGTCGATACATTCACAACAATTTATCTGGGTCCGGATGACCGAGTAAGAGCAGATGTGAAAGAATGTCTGAGAATATTTTCAGACGAATTTTATGTGGTATCGTGCTCATGTTGTGTCGACAGAGGCTTACCTCTGCAACGAATGAAAGTGCTTGTAGATACTGTGCGAAATCATCGAAAAAGCACAGATTGACACAGTTTTTGATAGGTCATTGATTGTTTGATAATCAAATCGAATAATAAAGTTTTTAGCTTACCAGTGCTTTATGAAAACAGAGTAGATGAATCTCCTGAAGAGTCCGTTCTCTTCGAGGGACAATAGGATAAAAGAAGAGATATTGTCCGGCGAAGATGTAGTGTCCACAAGCGGGGTCAGGGCATGGAACCTAGTCAGAAAGATGATAGTATTCCTGATAGGAGTATGTTTTGTCATTCTGATATGGTATTTTGCCGCATGGTATTACAACACATACATGATGTACGCTCTGAGATTCCCTGACCCGACATCCGCATTCGAGAGACTGTATGGTCTATGGGTGGGCGATTATAAGATCAGCGGAGTCGAATTCAGTGACCATATAATAGCAAGTTTAAGACGCTGGGTCATTGGATTTTCGCTGGCATTCTTGATCGGACTGACGATCGGAGTATTGATGGGGGTCAACGAAAAAATATACGAATTCGGAAGCGTTCCAATAACAATACTGCAGATGATCCCCGGGCTTGCATGGTTCCCTGTAACGATATTATTGTTTGGATTCGGCGAGGAATCTGCAATATTCATAATCTCGATAACGGTCATCTCGCCGATCGCCATAAGCATTGCGAACGGTATTCGTCGAGTGCCGTCCGTGTACAGGAGACTGTCGGCGATGTCAGGGATGTCATACACTGATAATCTCATAGGAGTTCTGATACCATTCGCAGCACTGGACATCGTGACAGGCCTCAGAATAGGGATGGCAAACGGATGGAGAATGCTGATATCCGCTGAAATGGTGGTGGGTGTGATAATCGGTCTCGGATATTCAATAGACGCCGCGGTCGCCCTGTCCAATTATACGACCGCGTTCGCGTGCATTGTTGTTATCTGCATCATCGGTCTTGTTATCGATAAACTGATCCTTTCCCCTATTGAAAGTTATGTTAGTACAAAGACCGGACTGGGGGCGGAATGATGCCGTTCGTAGAATTCAAAGGAGTATACAAAGCATATCCCAACTCCAAAAAGACGGAAATGAAGGTTGTGCTGAAGGACATAAACTTCTTCATCGAGAAGAACGAGTTCGTATGCATTATAGGGCCGTCCGGATGTGGTAAGACAACACTTCTCAATATGCTTGCAGGCTTCGAAAAGCCGCTGGCAGGACAGATATTTTACAAGGGCGAGGAGGTCAAAGGACCTTCACCGGAAAAAGCGGTGGTGTTTCAGGAGTTCAGCCTTCTGCCGTGGTTGGATGTGCAGAAGAACGTTGAGTTCTCGCTTATACCGAAACTGAAACCCGACGACAGGAAGAAAGTTGCTGACAAGTATATCGAAATGGTCGGTCTGTCGGCGTTCAAGAACCATCGCCCCAGTTCGTTGTCGGGAGGTATGAAACAGAGAGTCGCGATCGCAAGAACATTGGCAATGGAATCAGAATTATTACTGATGGATGAACCGTTCTCAAGCCTAGATGAACACACCCGAAGACATCTCGATCATGAACTTCTTAACATATGGAACAAGGAAAAGAGAACGGTGTTGTTCATAACACACAACATAGACGAAGCACTGCTGCTCGGTACAAGGATAATCCTTCTGTCAGCATCGCCGGGAAAGGTGGCCATGGAATGGAATCCTGATAAGGGAATGGATCCGAGATCTCAGGAATATCTCACGCTTAAAGAAGACATCATCGAAAGGATGGATCGTTTCATCAATGATGCCGGGAAAGAAAAATAGGAGAAATAGATATGGAAAGCAAAACAGTGAAACTAGCTGCTGTAGCGATCGTGGCGATCGTTGCCATAGCTGCATTGGCATTTATGCTGCAACCAAAGGATTCCTCTGGCGACAGCATAACGATAGCTTATGGAAATGCGAATGGATGGGATGCGATCATATATGCAGACGAGGCGGGTCTGTTCGAGGCTGAAGGTGTGAATGTAACCTCCAACCTTTGCGCAGACGGTGGGCTTGCAATGGCCGCTGTGATGTCAGGACAGGCTGACATGACTTTTGTCGGTATCGATCCGATCATCAACATGTCCATGAATGAAGGTGCAAGAGGCATAAAGGTCATAGGCGGTATGATGCTGCCGTTCCAGAGCAGCATGTACCTCGCTTACAACAGCGATAAGATCACCACAACGAAAAAGGTCACAACAACAGACGGAGATACAACTCTGGTCAACGTGTTCGATGATATAGTGTCCCCGACAGGAACAAAGACCGGAGAGAAGATCGCAGTTCCTCTCGCAACAGCATTCAAATCATACTACATCGGGTACTTACAGTTGTTGCTTAAGGGAGGAGAGAGCTATGGTAACACATACCCAGCAACTCAGATAACCCAAGCGCAGTATGATGTTCTGGTGAACACAGCTGATTCGAGCATCTACATCAATTCCACGCTCGCGACGATCTCCTCGGCACTTACTACAGGAGAGGCCGCAGTCATAATTGGTACTAATTCGATACTTTCCACAGCCGTGGATGCAAACCCATCGAAATTCCACAGTTATTGTGCACCCGGCACAGTGGCATCAGGATTCTGTATAACAGTCGTCTCTGAAAAAGCATTGACAGAGAACAAGAATGCTGTGATAAAGGTCCTGAGGGCAATGGATAAAGCAGGTGTCCTTATGACAAATGACAGCACAGAATACGATGTTGCGTTAAAGACCGCATGGAGGATATATAACACGGTCGCGACAGAAGCCAACATTGAAACATATGTGAACAGGCAGCTGAACTACTACAACGACATAAGGTTGGACGTATGTACGGTCAAAGACATGGATGTACTTCTGAAGAACACTGCAACGATATTGGGATACCCGACTTATGATGTATCCAAAATATGGGATCCTGTGCTCGAAGACCAGATCATAAAGGCTGTACATGGCGGAGGTAAATATCAGATAGATGTGACCGCGCCGACCACCTTCATAACTTGGACGGTCGCCTAAACTCTTTAGGGGCTTCTGCCCCTACCTTTATTTTTTACCTGTGCGTATCGCCGTCAGCCACTGAAGATGATGGATCAAATGCGTTTAGATCCTCTGAACCTTACTTTGTCCTTGACCATCAGGTCCGATATCGTTCCCAAGGAAATACCATCAAGAAGGTAAAGCGATGCGTTATCAAGGTCTGCGACGTCTCTGTTCATAAGCGGCCCTAACAACGATCCTCCTTCGACATTCACAGGAGATCCGCCAAGCATTCTGTTGAATGCCGGGATTATGATGAATGATTCCGGCACACGTTCGTATCTATCGAATTTACCGATGAACTTACCTCGAACCCAACACGGTTCCGTTATTGTGCGCCCTATGCCGTCCCTGAACATCACCGTAGGATGGTTGTGAGCGGTCACCAGCACTTTTGACTCCATTACTTTGCGGGAGGGCCAGGTGTGTCCATGAACCAATCCGACATCATCGATAACGATGCCTGACGCAGGACCCACTCTTACGCGGGAAGGAAGGAATTCTTCGATGTTCGTATCATGATTTCCGCGAACGACATCAACGATATCAAAACGTTCCAGCAGCCGTTCAAAGAATTCCGGTATCTCGCGGTATTCCTGTTTTGAGGATCCCGGGACAGAATCCTTAACATCACCCAGTACAATAAGTCTCGAAACGTTCTCGATCCCTGCGATCGAATCGAACATATCCATTGTTCTGCTCTCAAGATGGAATCCCTTCTTCATAAGATGCGTTTCAACACCTATGTGAAGGTCGCCTATCACTAGCGTGTTTCCTACCCTTAACGCAGGGACACCATGAACTGGCTGTATGTCGATCATTGCAGGTGCTGTTTCAATACCTTGGGAATGCATTCGATAAGGTCGGGAGCAGTGAGTCCGTAGGAATATTCTTCAAATGCCAACTCTCCTGCTTTACCGCAGATGTATGCGCCCAAGCATCCCGCTTCGAACACTGTTGCGCCTTTAGCAAGTAACCCTGCAATAGTGCCAGACAATGCATCTCCGGTACCGCCGACGGTCATTGCGGCACAGCCGGAATGGTTCTCACGCCGGTTCAATCCGTTGGTTATTATGTCAACTTTACCTTTGATCACGAATGTGATGTCATTACCGCGTGCGCGGATGTAACCTTCCGGAGTGTTGTCTCCGAGCATATCCTCAAGTTCTCTGTGGTGAGGTGTGAAGATGATCGGGATCCTAAAGTTAAATGAAGATGCGGGGACGAATGCGATAGCATCAGCATCGACTATCAGAGGTTTGGTGCAAGCTTCCGTAAATTCTGTTACGGCAGCTACGGTCTCTTCCGCTTTTCCTATTCCCGGGCCGATCAGTACAGCATCAACCTTCTCTGACAGCTCGAGGAGATACGGGACGTCGTTTGCATTCAGTATATCTCCAGACAGTTCATATGTTATGAACGAAGGGTTCATTGATGATACCTGAAGGAAACTGCGCTTAGGTGTTGCGATCCTCACTATGTCGACACCAACCCTCAAAGCAGCCATGGCGGCCATTGCCGGAGCACCGATATATGGTCCGCCGCCTATCACAAGCAGCCTTCCGTTCTGTCCTTTATGACTCTCTTTGTCGGGGATAGGGAATCTCAGCATATCTCCCGGACCTACGCAATCCCATGCTTCTTTTGGTATTCCTATATCCGCGATGATGACCTTCCCGGAATTCGTTTCGTCCATGTCTATCTTCGTATCATGGAACGCAACTGTCATGTGAGGTTTCACAGACAGTTCAGTAAGGAACCCTGTCGGAACATCGGCCGAGACGATGATACCTTTGAAAAGATCAAGGTCCTGTACGTATTTGGCCACATCAGGTTTCAATTCGCCCTTGATGCCCATTCCCAGGACACAGTCAAGTATTATATCATAATCCACAAGATACACTTCACTGAACTTCTTCGGTTTCATCTTCAGCATCTCTAAACGTCTTTTGGATGCTTCTGTCTTTATGTTCTCCGGATCCTCCAGCATGGCAATGGTAACTTTAAAATCATTTTTCAGATAATACGCCGCAGCAAATCCGTCGCCGCCGTTGTTGCCTAACCCGCACACGATAAGTATCTTTTTTCCCTTGTAATTCTCAATGATCACTTTGGCCAGTGCCTTTCCGGCATTGTCCATAAGCATATCGAGGGAAACACCCAGTGCTTCCGAATTTGCATCTAATACCTTTCCGTCACGAGGACCTATCATGCTCACGGGAATGGGGGTGATAGTGTTTATAATCTTTTCATTGGTTTGCGACCAAACACTTGCCGATTTCCGTTAAAACCACTGATTTCTTCAGTTTTCCCTTTTCTACACGCACGCAACCGTTCTTTTCGGTCCAGTTGCCGGGATATGCTGAATCTTCCAATATCTTATAGTCAAGATCAAGGATCATAGCACCTTTGGCAATGATATCGAGATCGGGGTCCTTTACGCACAATGCCTTGGAAACCCTGCGTCCTTCTGCTCTCGTCCGAGCGATATCAAAATATTCAGGCCAAAGGTAAATTGCGTTATCCTCATCATATGCCATGATAATCAGAATAAGAGAAAAGGGTTTAAAATTTACTCAAGAAGGACTGCGTTCACAGCGCCGTCCTGTCCCGGTCTTGACGTAACAACAGCAATTCCAAGTTCCGTTTCGATCTTTGCGCCCTTGTTGATAAGGTTACGCTGAACGTAGTTGGGGTCGGCGGGGTTTTCTTTGACTGTGAGTATCTTTGCCTTCTTCACTGTGTTCGTTTTCTTGTCGACAACGTTTGCGTACTCTGCGGCAAGCATCCTTACCTTCAGGTTTCCGCCGTGTGTGCGGTAGTATTTCAAGCTCTGTTTCCCGAGTCTTGTGAACTGCTTCTCGCTGCCTATCTCAAACCTTCTCTTGCCGTGACTGCGGACAAGTCTTCCGCCGGTCGGCTTTCTTCTTGATTTACCCTGCCATATTGCCATGATACTCAACCCCTTTAGACAAGTTCTATATTTAAATGTTATCGAACTCTCTTATTAAAGGAGAAGAGCACGGTCAGCCCAACGGGCCGAGGAGTTTTGCTTCAACTTTACCGCCGTTCACTTCAACAACGGCGCACTTTCCTTCCATTGCAGGCCCGGGGTTGATGAACGTTGTTCCGTCAGAAACAACAATGCCGACGGCCTCGTGGATGTGACCGCTCAGCACCAGTATCGGTTTAAATTCTTCAACGATCTTTGCGATCGATCTGCTGCCTACGTTCAATCCCGTGGGAATAGTGTCGTTGAATCCGTAAGGAGGAGCATGGATCATGAGTATCATTCCTTCTTTGGACACCTTTTTCAATTCTCTGAGGATGGCGTCCTCATTCATCTCGAAAGGTGTTCCGAAAGGTGAAGGATTGGAACCCCCCAATCCGACAAGTGTCAGTCCGTTCAATTCTATGCATTTTCCGTGCATATCAGTTCCGAATCTCCTTACCACAGAAGGGACCGTGAGAGGATCGCAGTTTCCGGGTATGGCGTAAACATCCTGCTCGATTCCGGAAAGGATCTTCTCTGCCATATCGTCAGGGCCGAAGTCGGTGATGTCGCCCAGAATGAGCACGCAATCGGTATTGTTCTCTTTGGCAGCTCTGTTTATCCAATCCACCGCAGATCTCTTTCCGTGAATGTCAGTAACAACAAGGAACTTCATGGTCGTATGAGGTATCGAGAGTACATTAAAGTTTCACTTTTTACTTCTGTCCAGATGATATCAGCGATCCTTTCTAAGGAACGTGAATTGTCCGATGATCAGAATAATCAGCGGAATAAAGATGGACAATGTGAAGATGACCGTACCGACCACCGGATCGATATATCCCCATATCAATGCCGAAAGACCGATGAGGATCAGCATGATGCCGATAATTCTGGTCATCTTGTCCATATCGTATGTTGCTTCGGCCTTCGCTTTCTCCTCAGCGGTCATTGTGTTGTAACCTGCAATAAGCATCTTCCCGCGACCGGATGTCATGAACAGTCCGAGTGGAATGAAGGTGATCGCAAAGGCCCATCCAATGTATACTATGATGTCCATGCACCCTGATTCCATATACTGCTCTTAAAGATTACATATAGTGACGGAATGAGAATAGGAATGGCGTGAAGGGGGGGATTCGAACCCCCGGGTCCTTACGGACAATAGATTAGCAGTCTATCGCCTTACCAGGCTGGGCCACCTCCACAGCATTGCACCCTAAACGGATGAGAATATTAAAGGTTTGGATTGACCGGACTTCGCTGTGTATATTATAACATAACATGAAACATGCAATTTTTTCAGTTCAAGGACAATATTGAAGACGTATCACACCATGCCCGAATTGAAAGGGATGCAGTCGGGAAGAACGGTCATAATATACACAGCCGGGAAAAGGCGGTTGAAGGATATCGCATCGAGTATTGGCGCCGAACTGATGTACATGTACAGGATATCCACGCCTCAGGAACTTTTGAATTATGATAATATCATAGTGTTCTACAGTTCAGCGCACGGGAAGAAGATCTCCGGCAATTATGACAGGTTCTTAGAAAGGAATGCTGAAACGATGAGGAATGCGGCTTACATCATAGGCATACCTTACGGAGCAGACATCTCAACGGACGGTTTCGATCACATATCCGAGATCCTGGGAAAGGAGATAGAGTTCCACAGGAACATTCCGAATGTTTCCAACGAATTGAGATTCATAGCGAATAAGGATGTCGGAAGGGAATTCTCAGAATATATGATACAAAGACACGGCGGAGCAGCAGAAGAGATAGAAGGATTGAATGTACGCGAAGGCACGTTATATGTGTACCCGTTCCGCAGCGGGTGGGAAGAAGGCGGGCCGAGCCCCCATTTGGGAAGAGCGGTCGGAACTTTACCTTTACTGCCGGCGACCCTGATCGTCAGTGTGCTCGGAGGTACACTTTGGTTCTTTCTTTATTCTTATCTTGCATGGATGGCGGCATTTACGGTATCGCTGCTGCTGTTCGATCTGACGTATCCGTCAAGGGCGTTCATCCTTTACAAATATATGAGGAACCGCGACGGAACGGTACGGGATATTCCGAAGATAAGAAGATACAAGATGATCTGCCGGATCATGATATTGATCCTTACAGCCTCCACCGTGATCGGCGGTATTATGCTGTGATGATCCCGATGTGGTCTTCCCCTATTCTTCTATATAATATACACAAGAATAAGGGAAGGGCAGAAAATGTTACTTTTTCGGCGGAAACAATACTATCGTCTAGCACCCATTCCAGACTTGAAGCGCGGTATTAAATACTCTGGTGCATAACCCCTGTTTTGCTGGTATGGCGGGGGAGAAATGCTTGAGGAAAGCATTATATACTCCACCGTTATACGAGGGAATGCGCGGTTGACACGGCGTCCTTGATTAACAGGGATCGTACATCCT
>JGI994J12354_10001860_pt1 | contig 21166 bp, 21 predicted proteins | sample IntmicLarv3ML3BL_FD_12354 | JGI IMG/M metagenome (IMG submission 12354) | reverse complement strand
CGTATCGAATTTTGATATATTATTACTTACCGTATAAAATATTATACCACAAAGAATTACAAAAATCAACAAATTTATTTGAATTTTCTACAACATAATTCCAACCGAAAACGATTTTTTCATGCGTCATACATCAAAAAAGTACGGTTTTTGTTTTATTTCGTTTATTTCACCGTCTTTATTGAACAATGATAATTTACAGACATTGTCTATAAAAAGATTTTTTATAAACGTTTCGTTTTTTTCTGCGTCGGCAGGTTTTGTTATTATTTCTGTTTCGGACGTTTTTCTTATGCTCCCCAAAAACGCCCTGCCTTTTTTATTCAAGCCCAAAACAGTCGTAAAATCGGGCGGTTTATTCTGCATTTCTTTTGTTATCCCGAAAAAAACATTTAATATCATACGTCTTACCGACGAAAAAGTATTATGTTTCACGCTTAAATTTTTTACAAGTGTATCATAATCAAAACACCCGTCGAGAGCTTTTTTTATACGGTATTCGTCACCGTGAAAAACCTCGGCGATTTTTGCGATTTCTTCGGGGGTTTGTCTGTTTAAATGTGAGATTATCGCGGAACTTATATTATTTATATCGGTGAATTTTTTGTTTTTTATAAGTTCAAGCGACAATTTACAAGCCGCATCGGGCATGAAATTTTTTATGTCGCAGTCAAGCGGATTTTCTTTTATTATTTTACGTATATAACTCGCGCTTGCCGCTGTTTTGTTGCGCGTTTGAGAATTATAATCCGCGCCTGTTCTTTTTATTGTGAACGGTTTTATTTTTGAGTTTAATTTTCTCAACGCTTTTAAATATTCTACCGCGAGAATATTATTTGAACCGTTTAAAACTGCCGCTTTTTCTTCGCCGTAACACTCACAAAAAAGATTATAAACGTTTGCCGGATAACTTTTCGTTTTGTCGGTTTTTATTTTTTCACGCAGTTTTATTTCAAAATCTTCACTCATGATTTTTTCTGCGGCGAAATCGAGAGGGGTTAAATCCCCGCATTCGCTGCCGAAACAGATATAATCGACGCCGTTTAGTTTATCCGCTATATAAACCGATGAAAACGCGAAAATATTCGCGGGAGCGTTTGAATAAACGGACGGCAGTTCAAAAACCGCGTCGATACCGTTTTTTACAGCAATTTCAGCCCTGTTATACTTAGAAAACAGGGCAGGTTCCCCACGTTGAACCAAATTTCCGCTCATTATCGAAATTATTGTTGATTCGGGGAATTTTCCTTTTATTTTTTGTATCTGATAAAAATGTCCGCTGTGAAAAGGGTTATATTCAGAAACTATCGCGATTACCGGCATTTTAAAAACCGTCCTGTCCCCACATAACAATACCGCCGTTATTGTTCAGATATTCAACGACTTCTGCGGTTTCGGATAAAATTTTACCTTTTCCGTCAACGTCTATGGGTTTATAAACACATATCATTTCGCCGTCGTTATGTGATTCGTCTAAAACTTTTCTCGATGTTTTAACGAATTTCGGCAAGTTTATTTTTTCGTTATTGGGACTTATAACAGACAATAAAACGTCATAATCATTTTCGACCGCTACGATTTCACTCACCTGATTCCAGTTAAAACAGATATATCCTGTAAGTTTATCGTCTTTAAATAAACCATAGGGATTGTTTATCTCTTTTTCGCACCATACTTCCCAATATTCTTTTGTTCTTACCATACAGCAATTTAAATTTACGCAGTATTTATTGTAAAGCATTGCCATATCGTGGAAATTATCGGAGTTTAACGGGCGAATATCGGGGGTTGTGCCGTTGTTTATTTTTGTGTTGCTTATGTTTTTATTATATGATTTAACCTGCATAAATCCATGTTTCGCGTAATGCGAATGATAACCTGTACCGAGCATTGACAAATAAAAATCATTTTTTATCATGTAATCTGTCGCGGCGTCAAGAAGTTTCGCGGATAATCCCAAGCGTCTGTAATTTGTATTTGTCGAAACCTCGCCGATTCCGCCCATTTTGTATATTTTTCCGCCGATATAAACCTGACGCTGGAAAACTCTGACTGTTGAGATGATTTTCCCTTCTTCGTTTTTGATTATAAAAACAGAATTATAATCCCTGTGAGGGTCGCTTACGAAATGCCTATGAAAATATTCTGGTCCGACTTCGAAAATTGAGCCGCAATGCGCGACCCATTCTTCAAAGTCGCATGGTGAAAGGGTTTCGACGATATAGTTGTAATTGTTTTGTTCGCTCATAAGTTTTTTACCTCGTGATTTTTATTTTTGATTTAAAATAGATGTGAAAAATTTGTTGCGTGCTGCGGGGAGACAAAAACACCCGTCACGCGGTTTGGCGTGATTCTGTCGGGGTTTTATGACATCTCCGCGCGCCACCCTCTTTGCGAAAGAGGGCAAGTCGTCCGCCGTGCGGATTTCGTCGAGGGGTGCAACATACGGCGTAAAATTTGATGTTGCGTAAGAAAAATTTCCGTAGGGCACGGCTTCCCAGACGCGCCGCCGAATATGATTTTGTGTCGATTTTGTACGATTTCACGCGGACTTTCGTCGTTCCAACCCTTGCCCTCTTTGGAAAAGAGGGTGTCGCCGTAGCGGCGGGTGTTTCTGAAATCTGATGTTGTGCAGATATTTTAATTCGCTTCTGTCATTTACCCCTTATAAAATCTATACTCATTTACAGCGTCAAACAACGCGTCGATGTTTTCGAGCGGGTCGTCGGGACCTATCTCCACGTTTAATCCCAAACCGCCTTCGGGTAAATATAATCTTTTTACACATTCCTCAACATGATTACGCATATCCGACGGCGTCCCGAATGGGAACAACTGTCTGTCCAAATCAAGATTTATCGGGATTTTACCTTTGCATACGCGTTCAAGATTATCTATACCGTTCGCCCTGAACTGCGGATTTATCATATCTACGCCGCATTCCTGCAAATCGGGCATTATCTCATGAATACAGCCGTCTGTGTGCATATATACAAGCCTGTTGTCGTCTTTACACAGTTTATACATCGCAGAAAAACACGGCTTCATATATTTACGCCATTTTTCCGCGCCTATCGCGAGACCTTTCTGCATACCCAAATCATCGCCGAAATGAACCATTTTTTCTTTGTTGTTTTCAAGCATTACTTTTACCTGAGTTATATTATAATTCAAAACTTTGTCAATCAACATTTGAAGTTCCGGCGGTTCTTCGAAAAAGTCAACCATAGCTTCCTCAAATCCGCGTAAATCCAACAATCTGAGATACATAAAACCGTGAGGAAGTCCCGCGTTTCCGTCGGGGAGTTTCATAGTATGCACGTCCTCGCGCGTTTTTACGGGGTTTCCTGTGACAATTGATTCCTGACCGTCAAATTCGTTGCTCCAAACACAACCCCACGGGTCGGTGAACTGCCCTTTGTGATAACTTTTCGGCATATTTGAATAAGGGTCGTAATTCTGCCACCAGTTACCGAGTAAATCCTCATATTTAGCGGCTATTTTTTTTATTTTGTCGCCGTATTTTATGAAAGCTGCGGGTAATATCCATGCCGACACTGGGATTTGTTCAGGGTATTGATATGTTGCCGCTTTTATTAATAATTCGTTTGCCATATTTTTAAGCCCCCAATATTTTATTTATTTTTATCCTGACCGTAATAAGCGTTTTTGCCGTGTTTTCTGTCAAAATGTTTACGTAAAAGTTCTTTCGGCATAGTGTATCCGAAATTTTCAACAGTTGAAAAAATTTTTGAATTAAACGACAAATGCGTGATATTTTCAAGTATCAATGAATGTTCCACAGCTTCGCCGCAATCTTTCCCGAATGTGAAAGGTCCGTGCGATTTTACAAAAACCGCGGGCATTTGTGTCGGCGATTTCTTGATTTTCTGCAATGTTTCAACTATGACAAGCCCTGTGTTTTTTTCATAATCCAACGCTATCTCATCTTTTTTCATGGGACGGGTTACGGGGATTGCGCCGTCAAAATAATCCGCGTGGGTTGTGCCTACGGCTTCAAGCGGTCTGCCGTAATACGACTGAGCGTATGATGTCGCGTATAGTGAATGTGTGTGGCAAACTCCGCCTATTTCTTTATANGCTTTGTATAATTCCAGATGTGTCGGGGTATCTGAGGATGGTTTAAAATCACCATCTATAACTTCACCTCTCATATTTACCGCGACCATATCTTCGGGCTTTAATTTATCATAATCCACACCCGACGGTTTTATCACGATATATTCACGATTTTGACTTATTCCGCTCACGTTTCCCCATGTTAAAATAACAAGATTATATTCTTTTAATTTCATATTCGCGTTATAAACTTCTTCTTTTAACCTGTTTAATTCTTCTTTTTCCCCAAAGTATTCAGGCATTTTTTTCACCACTCCCCCGAATTATTTTTTTCGTTTGTGATAAATGCGCCCTCGATATGACGCGCGTAATTTTTATTCGCTGTTTGATCCCTGTATATCTCGACAACGTCAAATCTCGGCTGTAATTTTTCGTATAAATCCATGTTATCAATCAAAAATTTTTTCGCAGCTGATATTATATGCGTTTGCTTTGTTATATTCACACTCTCGGACGGCGTACCGAAATTTACTGAGCTTCGCGTTTTCACTTCGGCAAATATTATATACCCGTCTTTTTCCGCGATTATGTCAATCTCTTTACGGTTTCCCCTGTAATTTTTTTCGATTATTTTATAACCTTTTGTTTCCAGAAACAAACACGCGATTTTTTCGCCGTTGTTTCCCAAATCTTTATTGTTTTTCATTTTCGTTCCCGATTTCTATATCAATCTGACTTTGAAAATCCTGCGGTAAGATATTTTTAAGAAAACTTTTTCTGTGCGCGGGGCATTCGCCGAACATATTTAAACGTAAAATATGGTCAGCCGTAGCATACCCCTTATGTTTCGCGAACTTATAAAACGGATAAATTTCGTCGAGTTCGCGCATATATCTGTCCCTCGCGACTTTCGCAAGAATTGACGCGGCGGCGATATTCGGGGATATTGTATCACCTTTTATCACGCCTTTATATTTATAACCATCGAATCCCCTGACTATATTTCCGTCAACAAGAATATAATCGGGTTTTACTTTTTTCGATATATCATCGACCGCTCTGCGCATTGCGAGAAGTGACGCGTTTAATATATTATATCTGTCGATTTCGTCAATTGTCGCCATAGCGACAGCATAAGCGACAGCTTTTTCGGTTATTATATCGTATAATTTTTCACGTTTTTTAACGCTCAGTTTTTTTGAATCAAACAAACCGTCAATCTCGATTCCGTGCGGTAAAATTACCGCCGCTGCGTAAACGTCCCCAGCGAGAGGTCCTCTCCCCGCTTCGTCTGTTCCGCATATAAAATTTTCGCGGACTTTATTATCTTCGTCCGCGCTTAAAATACTGTTTTCAAGTTCCCAGTTCATCATATATTTATTTTTTTCGGAGATACGTCAGGGGAAACTTTTGAGGAAAGTTTCCCCTAAAACCCCTTCAAACCTTTTTAATATTGGTAGCATAATATTTGCGTTTGGTGTGTTTTTTTACTATTTTGTTTGTCCGCGGACAAACAAAATATAACAATTTCACCCTGCGACCCACTATTTGCCATGTATCGTTTTTCTTTTGGTTACTTTTCTTTTTCCGCAAAAAGAAAAGTGACACGCGTCCCCGTTTACTCCGGTTTTTCCAGTGAAATCCTGCCGATTTTCGCTCCTCTGAACTCTGTAAGTATCGTTTTCGCGCACCTTTCGTCGTCAATCTCTCCGCCGGATATAATATATCCCCTGTTTTTTCCTATCTGCGAAAATATTTCATAATCGTTATATTCCGTTGATTTTACGTCGGATATATCAAGTTTATATCTTGACGCGAGCGCGTCCGGATATTTTTCACGCAGAGTGCCGCATAATTTAACCGCTGTTTCCGCTGCGTCGAGTATATCGTCTTTGATTGAGCCGATAAACGCAAGATTTAACCCGACGGTTTCACTCTCGAATTTTGGCCACAATACCCCCGGCATATCAAGTAAATCTATGCCTATATCGGACGAAACCCATTGTTTTCTCAATGTTACACCCGGTCTGTCCTCAACTTTCGCCTTCGCGTTTTTGCATATTTTATTTAAAAGCGAGGATTTCCCGACGTTCGGGATTCCGACAATCATAGCACGGAGCCGTCTGCCGACCATGCCTTTGTTTTTATATTTCTCTATTTTTTCACTGAGGATTTCTTTTATTTTCGGCGATATATTATTTATCCCCGAATTGCTTTTGCAATCTATCGGGAGTATATATTCACCGTTTTTTCTGTAATATTCAACCCATTTTTGTGTTATATTAATATCAGCCAAATCGCTTTTATTCATCAATGTTAAAACGGGTTTGCTGAATTTTCCCGTTATTGTTCTTATTTCGGGGTTCTGACTGGATAAAACCGCGCGCGAGTCTAAAAGCTCCAGGACTATATCGACCTGAGGCAGACTTTCAGAAATAACCCTGCGTGTTTTCGCCATATGTCCGGGAAACCATTGTATCGGATTAACCCTGTTTTTTTCAGATGTTTCGGGGTTTTCATATCCCCTTTTGTTTTTATGATTCATTTGGTTTCACAACTCCGAATTTATTCAGCGGATAAACTCTCAGTAACACCCGCCCGACAACGTTTCTTACGTCAACCTGACCTATTCTCGCATCCCTTGAATCCGACGAATGGTTTCGGTTGTCACCCATCACGAAAATTTTCCCGTGTTCTATCGTAATGGGCAGGGTTTCAAGCAAGATATTTTCCATCGCCATATTTCTGCCGGTTTCACGGTTTACATAAGGCTCATCAAGCGCGACGCCGTCTACAATAACCGTCCAGTTTTCAAAATCAAAATCAACGGTTTGCCCCTCCGTCGCTATAACTCTTTTTATAATAGGCGTGGTAAAACTGGTGTTCGGTACTTGAATTACAACAATATCACCCTGCGTAGGCGTGTAAAATAAATTTGAGATAATCAAATTATCTTTTGACAGCGCGCCGGGATAATCTATTTCGCCGCCGTGTAAAGTATGTTCCATACTCGGACCTTGTACGGTTACGAGCCTGAAAATAAAAGTAAATATCAATATAACCGTAAAAAGCGCGCTCGAAAAAATTTCTATCCATTCAAATATCCAAACGACGGTTCTTTCTTTTTCCGCTTCGGGTTCAAAATATTCCGCGTCTATCATCTCCTGCGTTACGGCTATATCGGGGATTTCGGCAGCGGTTTTTTTCACCGGGATTTCATCGTCATTTTCCGTATCGTCGCTGTCGTCGTCCGTATCATCTATATCATCTTCATCGTTTATATCTTCTCTATCTTCGTCTTTATCTGTGTTTATATTTTCATCGTCGTTGTATTTATCGTTATTTTTCATAAAAACCTCACATTTTCACTTATTTGTAATTGATTTTTGCTGTATTAACATAAATCTAATTTATTTGATTTTCGGAATTATCAGGAATAACTGTTTCCGCTGTGAATTGTTTTCCCATGTATTCGCCTGTAATTTGATATATGCCCCAATCAACAAGAGGCTCATTTAAATAAAAATAATATCTTGTATATATAGTCACTCCGTCATTTTCTATAAACAATTGTCTGCCTGCATATTCTTCTTTCAACGAACGTTCTATTTCCGTTCCGTTTAAAGTTAATTTTAAATCGGTCAGGTCGGATATATAAAACGTTTGTTGAATTTTGTTAAAATCAAACCAAATCATATTTATTGATTCACCAATGAGATGGTCAAACCTGACTCCTATTAAATCGTCGGGATTTGCCTGTGAACCTCTTATAGGTAATTCTTCAATTAATTTATACATAGATTCATATTCAACGCCTTTATATTTTCCCGAAAATCGATATATCCCCGGCTCATTAATTTCTTGTTCAAACAAAAAATAAAAATACGTAATATCCTGATAATACTCCGGATAATACAATAATTTATCATATTTTAACCCGGCATCTAATGGTATTCCGTCTTTTGTCAATACCATATCCGAAAAATCGGCTTCGTCGATATAATTTTGTTCGCCGTGAAAGCGTAATGATATTCCTTTGACGGCAACCGGTCCGGAGTATTCGTCTGTATAAAAACAATCAAGATTACCGTCAATAAAATCTTCCGCTTCCGGAGTTTGTTTTTTTATTAATACAATTGTATTTGTTTCATCATTCCATGAAACGTCATAGCCAACAGCTTCGCTTATTGCACGGACAGGTAAATAAGTCGTTCCGTCGACGATAAAAGGTTCTGCAATATTACCGTCGGCGTTTTTAGGAATGATTTCTTTTCCGTCAATTATGATTTTTATATCTCTGTATATTGCCGTGATTGTTTGGTTTAGCTGCGTTCCAAAAACCGTCGAGGTCAATGTGACAGCTAATATTGTAAATAATACGCCCGCTATAAATGACTTTATGTTTTTCATATAAAACTCCGTTCCGCCGATTCAAAGGCGGTATATTGAGAATTAATCCGCAAATATATTTTTGTTATCTTACTTATATTAATACAAAAATATTAACATTATATAACGACATGGCAAATATTAACTACTTTTTTGCTTTTTCGAAAAAAACGTACCGAAAACAAATTTCGGCAGTTTCATATATCTCCCGATTCTCGTAGGATTTTTCATCAATCTGTAAAACCATTCGAGATTTAATTTTATAAAAATTTTCGGTGCGCGTTTATTCGCCATTCCCGATATATTGTCAATCGTTCCCCCAAGACCTATCAATAAACCTTTGTTTACTTTTGATTTATTCGTGAAAATCCATTTTTCAGACGCAGGCGCGCCAAAACATACATAAACCGCGTCCGCTTTTGAATCGTTTATTTTATCCAGAACTTTCTGGTTTTCTTCGTCGTTATTCCTGTCAAAATATCCGTGATGATAAAAAACTTTGAGATTTTTATATTTCAAAAAAAGATTATCCGCCGCTTTTTCGACAATTTCGGGTTTTGAACCGAGTAAAAATAATGTCCCAGACGTTTCGTTTAAATAATCTATCAAATTATACGCGAGGTCAATCCCCGCGACTTTTTGTTTGAGAGGTTTTTTTAATATTTTTGACGCTAAAACAACACCCGCGCCGTCGGGGATTATCATATCCGCCGAGTTTATTATGTCGAATAATCCGCCTGTTTTATCGTCTATACAATTTTGTGTTATCTCCGCGTTCGGGGTATAAATTGCTTTGCTTATGTTTGTTTTTTCGGAATCGATGATTAAACTTTTGGCGATTTCCATTGTTTCGTCCATTGTGACATTCGCGAAGTTTACACCGCGTATATTTATTTTTTCAAAATCCAAAATCGCAGGCTCCTCTCTGTGATTTTATATATTCATAAACTTTTCTATTGTTTCAGCGATATTTTGCGAATTAAAAACACTTGACCCAGCAACGATAATATTTCCGCCGGCTTCTTTTATTTTTTTCACGTTTTCAAGCGTTATACCGCCGTCAACTTCTATATCGAATATGTAATTTTTTCCTGTTTTTATTTTATATAATTCTTTTATTTTACATAGAGAATTTTCAATAAATTTTTGTCCCCCGAAACCGGGTTCAACCGACATTATCAATATCATATCAATTTTATCGAGAAACGGCAGTAAAACGTCTGTTTTTGTATTTGGTTTTATTGATATACCGCATTTTTTACCGTGATATTTTATCAATTCGATTGTTTGTAAAACTTCTTTTTCGTTATCGCATGATTCATAATGAAACGTTATAATATCCGCTCCGGCTTCGGAAAATTCTTTGATATATCTTATAGGATTAACAATCATCAGATGCGTATCGAATATTATATCGCAGATTTTTCGTATTGATGTTATAACAGGTATGCCGAAACTTATATTTTTCACAAAAACCCCGTCCATAACGTCCAGATGTAAATATTTGCATCCTTTACCGTCCATATAAACTTTTTTTATTTCATGTTCAAGGTTTGAAAAATCACTCGCTAAAAGCGACGGAGCTAATATAAACATAATTATTATTACACTTTCTGAAAATTTATTAACGCGTAAAATGTTTGTTTTTTTACAGTAGCACATACGCTGAAAATCCATAGAATATTATAGAGGGAGAAAATCCCGCGGCGCGGCGGCAATACTATGGTCATTTTGAAGCGTCTTTTGAAAAACGGCTGAATAATCCGCGGACTATGTTCAAATGACTGCGGTAATCTTTTCGTTAGATGGTTGATAACAGACGATAATAAAACTCAGGATATAACCGGATTTTTAAACCTTTCTGTCCGCCGCTTTATATAAACCTGTGATTTTTTGTTTATTTTTTTATTTTGAATAGTATAGGTTCTATTGTATAATCACAGGTGTTTTACCGGTTTTATTTGCGTTCGGGGATTTTTTTATTTCCGGCGCAAATTAAAATCGGTTTGTTCTTATATGGAAAAGACACGCAAAAGAAAAATTTGTGTGTATTGCTATAATTTTCATTAAAAACGGAAATAATAAGAGTATATAAAATAAAAAAATGCGGAAAGGGTCGGGGTTAAATTGTCGGTTAGAAATAATATTAAAACAATAAAATCAAGAAGCAGACTTCGCAGAATATTTTCAAAAATCATTAATTTTATATGCGCTCTTATTATTTTTTTCGTTATATTATTCGCGACGGGCGCGTTTATGCAGGCTGATATTCAGTCAAAAAACATTTTGGGGAATCAGGAATATCAAATATTTTCATACGGTAAAAGTGATGACGGAACGGCGGTATTTAAAGCGTTCGGGGAGAGTGTCACCATCGATTTAAATCAAATCTATACGATAAAAGAAAGGTTTGACGAAGTTTCTTTGTTAAACAAAGATTTTACGCCGTCTTTTATCGCGTTTGTCGGGGATATTATCGGTGAATGTATTTTCTCGGTCGGTGAAAGTCTGGAAAAAATCCCCGATATTATCAGGTGTTATATGAGTGAGTAAAAGGCAAAATTTTTGATATTGTTTTGGACTTTTAATATATTGCTTCTTTTTGGTTCTTTTTCTTGTCAAAGAAAAAGAACGCTCCCGTAAAGTCCCCCGTCGTTTCCCCGTTCCTCACCTCAAAACAAGAAATCGGCGTTGCCTGTGAGCATCGCGTATATACCGCGATAAACAGAGTTGGGGCTTTCTTTAAACTTCGCCGTTATTTTTTCGGCTGTCGTTTTATCTTTGACAAACAGTGAGATATGGAAAATCTCACTGTTTGTTTTGTCTGTTATACTGCATTTGAATCTGTATCCGTCGGCTTCTTCTTTGAGTATATACGAGGTTTCAACCCCCGATTTCCTCAAATCGGAATAACGTGCGGCGACTGCCGTCCCTTTGCTTTTTGTCGCCGACGGAATAAGATGTTCGAGGTTTTCAGCTATCGCTTTGCCTCTTTGCGTTATGGTGTATGTTTTGATTGAGTCTTTTAATTCTTTGATGTTTTGGTCGGATATGAGTTTCGCGAATATTTCGGCGAAATCAAAGTATCCGACATATCCGCTCTCATATGTCATGTTTTCTATATCGTCATAGGTTATAGAGTGGTTTATCTGATTCATCAAATATAATATAAATATTTTTATTTCGTTTTCATCGTTTAAATCGCTTCGCATATTTATCTCCGATTATTTTTTAACAGTATCCTATGATTTTTTCTTCGGTTTCTGCCGTTTGTTTATAAAACTCCTCGAATGTTAAACCGTCGGGTTTGCTAATTTCGGCGGTAAGATAACCGTCCCAGCCGACTTTTTTTAATTCGGGGATTATTTTCTTGAAATTTGTGTCGCCTTGGAGTAAATCAACCCATTGTCCGCCGCTGTGTACATGGGAATTGCGTTTGAAGTCTTTTATATGTATATGGCTTATACGTTTTCCCAAAATTTCAATCCAGTATTCGGAAAACGAGAAAGCGACCGTGTTTCCCGCGTCGTAATAAGCGGATATGTATTCGCTGTTTACTCCGTCAACAAAATTTGCCATATCGAACGGGGATAAAAAGAAATTGTTCCAGACGTTTTCAACCCCGACTTTTAATTTATATTTTTCTATTATGTCTTTGCATGAAATAAGCGTTTCGCGTGAATTTTTATACGCCTCGGCGATTGAAACTTCGTCGCTCACTCCGCCCGGTACGGTTAAAACGCCCGTTCCGCCGAGAGTTTTCGCGCAGAATAATTGTTTTTCGAGAAGTTCCCGCGCGGATTCGATGTTTTTGGGATTTCCCATATTTACGCTCCACCACAAAGAAGTTGAAATACTTACGACGGGTAAATCATATTTTTCGGATATTGCGCGTATTTCCGCGAGTTCTTTATCCATTGTTTCAAGCGATAAAGAATGGGCGGAGCCGTTTTCACCGTCAACGTTTAATTCTATACCGTCAAATCCCGCTTTTTTTATCTGTTTAAACATATCCTCAAAATTTGTTTTCGGGTCAACCGACCACGCGTTTATTGATTTTTTCATATTTTCCGCTCCCTTTAAAAATTTTAATTAACGGCTTTTATACAATATTCCTCAAATAATTTCATGTATGTTTTATATTCCTCAAATGATACTCCGGGGGGCGTCTGATGGTCTACCGACGGGATATAACGGCTCGATTTCATGACGGGAAGTATACGCTCAAATTCCGCTCTTATCGCGTCCTCGCCTTTGTTCATCACCATTTTATCATATCCGCCGAGCATAATAAATTCGGGATATTCACGCCGTATTTTTACAATATCGACGTTTGCCTGACGTTCGAGAGGATAAACCCCATCTATTCCCGATTTTATAAACCACGGTATCATAACGGTAACGTCGCCGTCGCTGTCCACAAGGGTTTTTACACCGTTTTCATGGACAAAATTATTCATTGTTATATAATGCGGCAGCATAAATTTATTAAACAATTCCTCTGATAACATAGGTCCGTGATTATATGACATATCCTCGGCGTATCCGACAAAATCGGGTTTCATGATTTTAAACAGTTCTTTTAACGCGCGCATATTAAAATCGCATAAATCCTGCGTTATTTTGTTCATCAATTCGGGGTAATCATAAAAAGCGAACATATGCGGCTCTATACCGAACAGTTTCCGGGGAAACCAGAAGAAACCGTCAAGCCATATCCGAACGATTATCTCGCCGTTGTCATGCCGTGGTTTTAACGCTCTCGCCTGCTCTATAAAACGTTCAACCGCTTCGTCTGGATACATGTTTTTTCTTATACATTCATAATCTTCCTCATTTTCGATAACTCCGAGTCCGTGACCCGGCGCGGGAGGCGAAAACGGATAACACTGCGCGCAGTGCATTTCGTCAAGCCCGAAATACTGCTGACTTTCCGCGAATCCAAGATTTTCGGGCATACCCTCTTTAATCCAGCGCACGATAGTTTCATCCCACCACCATGCCGCCCATTCGACCATAGGCAGTCTGTCGTCGGGTAATTCACCGTTTAATACAGTCAAAAAACGTTCCCTTACAGTCATATAAAATCCCTCTTAATAATTAATCCCGAAAAATTTATTTCCTGCGTTTATTCTAACATAAAAAAAAATAAAAATCAATGTTTTTATTGCAATTATTTTATTTTTGATGTATTATATTATTTAAGAAAGCAAATCCAAATATTATACAAAAAAACGGGAGGATTAATAATGAACATATCAAGATTTGATAAAAACACGGCTTCGGGGGGACACAATGACACAATACTCGCGAGTGAAGTATTACCGAAAGGTATGACCCCTCCGTTCGGACACGCATGGGGTTATCTTGAAAACGGCGGCGAAATGGAAGGTCATACACACCCGACAACCGAGGTTTATATCGTTATTTCAGGCAGCGGAACGGTTGTTGTAGGCGAAGAAAAAGAGAAAGTCACATGCGGTGACGTTATCGAGATACCGCCCGACGCGTACCACACGATGATTTGCGACGAAAACACGACGTTTTTATGGGCGGCGTTCTGGTGGTAGAGTGTGCACGGGAGACGAAGAAACGACGGGGGCGTTCTTTTTCTTTGACAAGAAAAAGAACCAAAAAGAAGCGTCCACACTAAAAATTTCAAGAGAAATTAAAAAGGTTTGAAGGGGGTTCGGGGGAAACTTTCCTGAAAAGTTTCCCCCGACGTTCCTGTTCCCGTCGCATCCCATATAAATCAATAACGGAGGTGTAATTACAAAATGGCAGACAAATTAACGTCAAGAGAGCGTTTTTCACGTATATATCAGCACAAAGAGGCTGACAGAATACCCATAGCCGACAGTCCTTGGGGTACAACCATAACACGGTGGAAAAGAGAGGGTATGCCCGAAAATATGAGTTATATCGATTACTTCGGGCTTGACCGTATTTTTTCGTTCGGCTCGGATAATTCACCGCGTTACCCTACAAAAATATTAGAGGACAAAGAGGGTTATTATATTGATGTCTCATCTTGGGGCGTTACTATGAAACATTGGAAAAATCAAGCGTCAACCCCTGAGTTTTTGAATTTTACGGTTACGGACGCGGAATCATGGAAAGACGCGAAAGAGCGTATGACCCCATCGAGAGACAGGATAAACTGGAAGTACCTCAAAGATAATTACAAGATAAACAGAGAAGAAAAAGGCGCGTGGATTCAGGGGGATTTATGGTTCGGATTTGATATAACCCATTCATGGTTTGTCGGAACGGAAACGGTTTTGATGGCTATGATTGAGGACCCCGAATGGTGTGTCGATATGTTTACCCGTGAGCTTGACGTAAGTCTCGCCGCGCTTAATATGATATGGGACGAAGGGTATCATTTTGACGAAGTGACATGGCCTGATGATATGGGATATAAAAACAATCTGTTTTTCTCGGTCAATAAATATGTTGAGCTTATAAAACCTCTGCATAAAAAAGTTATCGATTGGGCGCATGAAAAAGGCGCATATGTCAGACTTCATTCATGCGGGGATATAACCCCGTTAGTCCCGCATTTTTATGAAATAGGGTTGGACGCTCTTAATCCGCTGGAAGTTAAAGCGGGAGTAAATCAGATAGAATTAAAGAAAAAATTCGGGGATAAAATGACATTCCACGGCGGTATAAACGCTGTTTTATGGGACGATAAAGACGCGATAACCGAAGAAATAAAACGTGTTCTTCCCATCATGAAAGAAAACGGCGGATATATTTTCGCGTCGGACCATTCAATCCCAGACGCGGTAAGTCTGGAAAACTTCGGACATATTATATCCCTTGTAAAAGAACTTGGGAGTTATGAATAAAAACAAAAAAATTTAAGGAGTTATTGTATTTATGAACATAAAAAAATATCCAATATCAATAGCGTCATATTCATTTAACGGACTACTTTCAGACAAAAGAATTGACGTTTTTACATATCTTGAAGCGTTAAAATATCGTTACAACGTTGAATATTCCGACATATGGAGCGGTTATCTCCCGAATTTCAACAATTCCGATATAATAAGCGCGGAAGATGAAGCATTATTGAAAAAGATTAGATTTTCGATGGACGAAAAAGGTATAACCCTCGCGAATTTTTGCGTTGACGGACCGCATTTATGGGCGGACGATAAAGAAGAACGCGAGCTGCATTATAAAGGCGCGTTCAATTATATGAAAGCAGCTGTTATTCTGGGGGCGAAAACCGTAAGAATAGACGTCGGAGTACACAGGGATACAATAACCGATGAAGAATTTGATTATGTCGCGAAAGTTTACGGTGAGCTTGCGAAATTCGCGAAAGATAATAATATGCGTGTCGGAACGGAAAATCATTGGGGCGCGTCAAGAGACCCCGAAGTTCTCGACAGGATTTATAACGCTGTAAATAACGACGCATACGGTGTTTTATTCCATTTCGGCAATTTCTTTGACGGACAGATAGAAAAAGGTCTTGAAACCGTTTTAAAAATGGTAATGCACACGCATATCCCTGTTAATTCTCTGCCGTTCGCAAAAGAATATATAAGAAGATTGGTAAATGTCGGATATAAAGGCACATTCAGTATAGAACATCACACGGCAAAACATGAATATGAGAGAGTTGCATGGCATCTCGCGACGGTTCGTGCGCTTATAACAGAGCTTGAAGATGAAGGATTTGACAAACCCGTAACAGGTGATTTGATGACTTCGACATATTGTAAATAACGAAGTAAACCAAAAATAACCGCCAACGTAAAAAATTGGCGGTTTATTTTTATATACAAGGTTTACGGTTAAATTAATTTTGATTGCGCACGATTAAATATTTATGTAATTTTTCAAGCATTATATTCAAATCAATCGGTTTCGCGATATGGTCGTCCATACCGCAATCTTTGCATTTCTCCACGTCCTCTTTAAACGCATTCGCGGTCATCGCGACAATCGGCACGGTTTTCGATTTCACCGTACCTGCGGACCTTATCTTTCGGGTAGCGTCGAACCCGTCCATTAACGGCATCTGAATATCCATGAATATCAAATCGTATTTATCCTGATTGTTTATAAACATGTTCGCACCCATTAATCCGTTTTCCGCGCAATCTATCCCGATATTCGTATCTTCAAGCAGAGCTATTATTATTTCCCTGTTTATACTCACATCCTCAACAAGCAGTATATGCCTGCCTGTGTAATCGAACCTTTCAACAGGTTCAGCCGGCGGAACTTCGACATATGTTTCATCGTCAGCTCCTTTTTTCAGAAATACGTTAAACTCAAATCGGCTTCCCTTTCCGAGCTCACTTGTTACTTTTACGTTCCCGCCCATTTGATTTACTATATTCTTCGATATAACCAATCCCAAACCTGTGCCGCCGTATTTTCTCGACGTACTCCTGTCCGCCTGCTCAAACGCGGTAAAAAGATTTTTCTGCTGTTCCTGCGATATGCCTATCCCGGTATCCGTTACTGCGAGTACAAGCTCAACTTCGTCCCCGTTATCGGCGGCGAGTTTCGCTTCAAGAGTGATTTTCCCGTATTCGGGCGTGAATTTTACCGCATTGCTCAAAAAGTTCGTGATAACCTGTGAGAAACGCAAATCATCACCGATAAGTCTTTTCGGGATATTCGGGTCGCAGTCAAGCTCGAAAACCTGTTTTTTTCTTTTTATCAATTCCGCAGTTATAGTGCGTATCTTCTTTATTGTCTCCATGAAATTAAATTCGTCGCTTGCGAGAACAAATTTTTCCGCCTCTATTTTTGAAACGTCAAGAATATCGTTTATAACCCCGAGTAAATGTGTTGACGCTATCGATATTTCGGAGAGACATTCGCTTATTTTCTGCGGTGACGTCGCGTTTTTCGCTATGGTCGTCATTCCGATAATCGCGTTCATCGGAGTTCTTATCTCATGGCTCATATTCGCGAGGAAAGAGCTTTTCGCCCTTGCGCTCGACAATGCGTCGTCTTTGGCTAAAATCAAATCGTTTGTTATCTCGTTTCTGAAAAGAGCGGCGGCGATAAGCATAGCCCCGGAGCCGAGGGTTCTCTCCTCCATCTCACTGAAAACTCTTTCGTTTACGCAATCGTCAAAACCGACAAATCCCCAGAATATATCCCTGACAAACAGCGGCACGGCTAATACTGAAACAATTCCCTGTTTCATCATTTGTTCGCGCTCCATAGGAAGCAGGTCTTTAACTTTATAGTTTACACATTTTCCCTGAGGCAGAGTTTTTTCCCATGTCGGCACGGTTTCCGAATATTTTATGTTTATGGTATGGGGCTTACCGTGCTGCTCTTCCGCGCCTTCGCACCATTCGTGAATCTGCGTGCAATACAGTTCCCCGTCCTTCTCCAAGTTTTTCCACACGACGACGCGCTCAACGTCTATACTTCTTCCTAACATGGCAATACTGTCCTCGAAAAATTTGTCGAAATCCTCGTTTTCACCCGAAATAAGACGTGCCGCAACGGTATTGATAGCCGATAAAAGTATATCCCTGCGTTCAAGGTCTTTCTCGACTTTTTTGAGTTCTCTAAGGTCGGTTTGATAAACCGCGACGACGTCCGCTCCTTTATACGAAATCATTTTCAAATCGAAATGAAACGGTATCTCGTCTCCGTTAAACGTAAGCATGGTATCAAACGATGTTTCCCTGTTTCTGACGGCTTCCGCGAATCTCTGGCTTATCGGGATGGATGCACTGCCGTCGGGCATTTTTTCGAGGACAGCTTCGCTTATTTTTTTAAGCATATCGCTTTTAAATTCGTCTTTACTTTTAAATCCGTAAAATTTGAGTGCGGACGGATTACAGTCAATCACGTTATAATCAAGGTCAGCTATAAAATTTATATGGGGATTTGAATCATAAAGGGATTGTCTCGCCTGACGTTCTTCTTCAAGCCGCGCGATACTTTCTTCTATTTTTTCGCTTAAATTCCTGTTGCTTTCCTCAACTTCACTGAGCGCGTTCTGCAATTCGGTTTCCCTGTACGGCTTTGTACCCTGTATACTTTTAAATATTATTATACTTCCCGTGTATTCGTCTTTGTTGAACAACGGGGTTATCTTCATCGTGAAACTCTGTGAGCTGGGGAAAACTATATCAATATTCGCGGACGCTTTATTTTCTATACTTTGATTATACAAGTCAAGACAATCTTTTTTTTGTTGGCTAAATCCGCTTTGACCGAAGAAATTATCAACGGTTGTTTCCTGCGTTATCTCGGAAGCATCAGGGAAAAGAGCGATAAGCGTATTGTTATAATCCACAATACGCCTGTTTTTATCTGTTTGTAAAAAACCGTCGGAGATTAAGTCAACCACTTGTTTTACGTCAATCGGCGTGACTGTGAAGAACTGATATTTAAAGATTGCGACGAAAATACATATACTCGAAACGGTGAATAAACACGCGTTTATACTGAACGGAAGGTCTGCGAGACCGAAAGAAAATAAAACATTCCCCGCTAACGGAATAACGATACTGAACAGTATGAGAAAGAATTGTTTTGACAAAATTCCTGAGCTTTTAAACGCGAACACAACTATATATGCGAGCCCGACCAATATACAGCCGTATGAATATATCGAGTGAAAATAATAATACGGACCGTAAATCGCTTCGGACGAATAAAGCGAAAAATGCGTAAAAAACAGATTATGCAGAGAGTTTGTGCAAACCATCATAAAACTGAATACGGGGATAATAAACAACGCGCCGTGTTTAATTGTCGGGCGCCAGTCATGCTGATAAATGGAGCGTCCCAGAAACAATATAACAATAGGTTCAAAACATATAGCCAGATAACACAAGTCAATCAGCATAATACTGACCGTACTTTCCACCGTATTACCGGTGATAAGCCGATAATCAAGTTCCAGCATAGTTCCGAGATTCCATAGCATTAAAGTAAATGAGAGGACGAAAGAAGCGAATTGTACAAAAGCCTGACGAGTTTTTCTTGAAATAACAATCATCAGTCCTATACTGGATATAAAAGAAAGATGCACTATAATTAAAATTATAATTTCACCGATTTTCATGTCCCGTTCTTTTCCCTTCTTATCTTATTTTTTTATATTCATTTCAAAACTTAAAAATCCATTGACTGTAAAACATATCATGTTATGTTTATTATATACAATAATAAATAATTTGTCAACATATATATTTAGTGGTGTTCGACAATCAATTGAAGTGGGGAGAAAGGGATTTTTTTTGTGATTTTTTGCAATTTTTGGAACGAAAAAGTGTGCTGTGTCCATACTTTTTGGAATAAATAATAAAAATATAAAATAAATTTTCCACGTTATACGGGGAGACAAAAACACCCGTCACGCGGGGTTTTACGCCGTGTGACGGGGATAATGTGACATCTCCGCGCGCCACCCCTTTGCGAAAGAGGGCAAGTCGTCAGTCGTGCGGATTTTTGTTGAGGGGTGCAACATGCGGCGTTCAAACGCACAAAACCATACACAATATCAAACTCCGCGGCTTCCCAGACACACGTGTTGAATATTCACAATTTGTTCAAAGCAATATCGGAAGAATCGTACTTAACGACGCGTAGGAAAGAAAGAAAAGAGCGAAATTGCGGAAGAGAGACATACAAAGAGTAAAGGATAATGTAAATAATGAAAGCAATGATAGCCTGAGAAAAAGCGGCATTGCGAGAAGAACCGAATATATTGCCGAGAGATAGAAACTGTTTCATGAGTTTGAAAAAAGACTCGATAGACCACCTGAGACGGTATAAATCGGCAATTTCATCGGCAGTAAGGTCAACGATATTGGTACAGAGAACGACTTTTTGCTCGTTATCACCCATAAAAGAAACGGTTCTGAACTGATGACGTCTGTAAACGACTTTAATGGCTCTGTCATTGGAAACAGTACAAAGATAATCTTCATATTTGTCACTGTCATGAGGTAAGTCAAATGGGATTTTATTCAAAATATTCATATTATTACGAATACGAATCACAAATTCCTGTCCGACATTGTCCATTTCACACATTTTTTTCACATCAATATAACCCCTGTCAGCGACAAGACACATATTTCTGTCATAAAAGTCTTGTATGCGAGTCATATCTTGGACATTTATCTCTGTCGGCGTAATTTTTAAAGGCATTTTTGTCTCCGGCATATACGAAACATGGATTTTTATCCCACTTTGTCCCTCTTTGTACATTGCCCAGTCGTATTTTCCGTTTTTGGCTATTATCCTTGTTGAATCTACTGCTTCGATTATCTTGTTGTAATCTTTTGTCAGTGTTCTCCGTTTTTCCCGGTTTCTTTTCGCAAATATTTCCTTGCATAAATCCAGATATATCTCATATGGCACTTCTTTCGCTTTTTTGCTCAGCTCTGAATAATCCACTTTTCTCAGCCCTAATTTTTCGTTTGTCTCAGCCAATTCCCTGAAACTCGTTGCTTTCAGCATTGAACTTCCCATATAGTATTGCATCAATCCATATGCTGTCAGTTTCCTTCCGACTTCTTTATACCCATACTTTTCCCCTAATTTCTTTACTTCTTCTTCTTTTTTTACCTCTTGCAATATTTTTTGAATTGTGGTATTATTTTTCATGAAAGATACCTCTTTTGATTAAATGTTGTTTGTGGTTAAACTCTATTTTATCATATTTTGGGTATCTTTTCTCTCT
>JGI994J12354_10001859_pt1 | contig 21167 bp, 18 predicted proteins | sample IntmicLarv3ML3BL_FD_12354 | JGI IMG/M metagenome (IMG submission 12354) | reverse complement strand
GATTTACGAATATTCGTTAACTAATTTCTAGTATAGACGTATTTTCGTAAATGTCAACAGTTTTTTATGAAAATCCATAAATAATTGTTGAAATATCGTAAAGTGTGTGGTATATTCCTATTACAAAGGGGGTTCACAATGAAAAACTCGGAAGAATTATTAAAAGAGGAAATACTAAAAAACTATAGAAGTATACGAGAATTTACGCAAAATATAGATATACCATATTCCACCGTTGACACAATTCTTAAGCGTGGTGTCAAAAATTCAAGCGTTGATAATGTAATAAAAATCTGTAACGCATTGGGCATTAGTGCGGACTCGTTGATAGATGGCGAAATCGTTCGCAAAACTCCGACAACTATCGCAGCCCACTTAGATACAGATGATTTTACAGACGCAGAACGAGAAGATATTGAAAACTATATGGAATTGGTTAAAAAAAGAAGAAATAAATAGAAACAGAGGTAGCAATATGGATGAATACGAAAAATTAATAGCTGAAACACCATTTGATGTAAATATAGATGAAAACCACCACTTCAAAGGGAAGTTGTCGGGATTGTATGTTGATGGAAATATCGCACTGTCAGACAAGTTGAAAACAAGTAAAGAAAAGGTGTGTGTCTTGGCTGAAGAACTAGGACACCATCATACGACTTACGGCAATATAATCGACATGAGACAAGCTGTTAACCGCAAACAAGAACGCAAGGCACGGTTATGGGGCTACAATAGATTAATAGGTCTTTATGGGTTAATAAGAGCCTTTGAAAAGGGTTGTAGGAATAAACACGAAATAGCTGAATACTTAGAAGTGACCGAAGATTATTTGGATGAAGCAATGAAATGTTACCGTGAAAAGTATGGCGAGGGCAAGGGCGTTGATAACTACTATGTTGCGTTTGAACCTAGCTTACAAATATTAAAGATGATATAGGGGGGAATGAATTATGGCACAATGTCCAAGTTGTGGAAGCAACAATGTTAATTTTCAAAGAGAACAAAATATTACTGGTGGAATTGGCAAAACTACCTATAAAGTAAAAGGACAACATGGTATTTTATGGTGGCTCGCTGTAGGTTGGTGGTGGAGACCTCTTATGTGGATGATATCATTGATGACTTTGGGGCTTGTTGGTAGAAGAAAAAAAGGACAAATTGTGGGAACAACGGTTAACGCCTCTAAAACTATCAATAGAACCATGGCTGTTTGTCAAGACTGTGGTAAATCATGGAAAGCGTAATATGAATTTTTATCTAAGACTGTTAATTAGAATAATCGTTGTTGTCATTGCTTTTGTAATATCCGTAATCATAAATGAACATTTTGAATAAATAAAAACCGCCCTAGTACTGGTATACTAGAACGGCTTAGAATATATCTCGTAAGATATACCCCATTTCAACTAATATAGTATCATCTTACGAGGCACCATGCAACTGGAACTTTCGTTCTGGTGTAGGTGTATTTTTATACCCAAAAAGGAGATACTATCATGGCTAAAAGAAAAAAATATCCACGATTGCCAAGTGGCTTTGGACAAATAAGATATCTGGGCAAAAAAAGGCGTAATCCCTACGGCGTGTATCCTCCAGCAATATTAATACAAGGAAAATACATCACCCCCAAAGCTCTTTGTTATGTTGATACATGGATAAAAGGTCTTGCTGTCTTAACCGCTTATAAATCTGGTACATATATTTCTGGAGTCGAATGTAAGCTTGATATCGGCAATAATACTGATGATATCGCACAATTTCTTTTAGCAAATTATAATAAACTTGCTAATATAGAAACGCATAGCAAATCAGAACAACTACCAACATTTTCAGATGTCTATAAAGAATTTTATTTTTACAAATATGAACGTGAGGGCTGTCGTAAATATGCCAATTCAACAAAAAACTCAACACGTATTGCTTATCAGAATTGCGAAGCATTACATAACCATATATTTGCCGATTTGAAGCATGACAATCTTCAAGGTGTGATAGATAAGAGTAAGCTAGGGCACGCTGGACTTGAACATATCATAGGGCTATTCCACCAAATATATGAGTATGCTATGGCACAAGATATCGTTGAAAAAGGCATGGACTACTCATCCGCTGTCAAGATAAATATTGAAGATAATGAAGAACATGGCGAGCCGTTTAGTGAAAAAGATTTAAAAGTGTTGTGGAAAAATAAAGACAACGAACTTGCTGAAATGATATTAATTATGTGCTACAGCGGTTATCGCATTAGTGCATATAAAAATATGGAAGTAGATTTAAAGAAGAAATACTTTGATGGTGGGGTTAAGAGCAAAGGTGTTACTAGGCAAGTGCCTATTCATTCAGCTATCTTACCACTCGTTAAAAAGAGACTAAAAAGAGATGGCTTTTTATTAAAGGAAACTAACTATTTCCGTTTAGATATGTACGAGACATTACAAGTATTAGGAATAGAAAAGCACACTCCCCATGATACAAGACATACCTTTTCAATGTTGTGTGAAAAGTATGAGGTCAAGGAAAATGACCGCAAGCGTATGCTTGGACACAAATTCAAGGATGTAACGAATAATGTATATGGACATCGCACCGTTGAAGATTTAAGAAAAGAAATAGAAAAAATACCTCATTTGTTGTAAGTGTGTTGTAAGTAAATCAATTTAATGTCCATTAACCCATGGACAATGCAGTACAATAAAGGACATTTGAAAAGTCCGCAAACCGTTGATTTTACTGGCTAAACAGAGAAAAACCCTCACGGGGGAGCCGTCAGGGTCTTTCAGGGGAGTATAAATAATTAATAAGGGGTTATTAATTCTGTAAAAAAAATTATTTGAAGGGTAAATTCTTTTTACCCTTTGAGTATAATACATAAAATCTAAAAAATCAACAAGAATAAATAATAAATAAAAACTTTTAAGTTTCTATAAACTTTCGCCTTATTATTGGCGTTGTTTGAAGATTGCAATGACAAACAAGACCATCAAAATCGGTATTAATATTGGCGCTAGAGCACTAAACATTACCTTTAGCAACCATAGGATGGTAACAACTATCAGCAGTATTATAATTATCGTCGCTACGCAACCCCAACTCGACATCATGCTTGTTCTAAAAGGTGGAACTCGCCGAGCGTTTCTGGCGTTGTCTTCTTGATAAATGTCATCATCTGGTACTTCTTGGTAGATTGTTTCGCCTGTGCTTGAATATGACGAACTTGAATTTGATGTCTCCAAAATAGTCCTAGCCAATAACACTGGGTCACCCAAAGCGTCTATAACTTCTTGCTCTGATTTACCAGTCCCCTCTTCTTGTTTGATATAATCATTATAATATTTGAGATGTTCTTCAATTTGCGCTGTCGCTAATTCTTCTTTTAACTTACCACCTAACGCCTGAAGAAATTCGTTCTTATTCATTATTTGTACCTAATCCTTCATTGAAACTGCTTAGTTTTATTCGCGATTTTCTCTTCTTGTACTACATCTTCATTTGCTTTCTCAATCGCTCTCTTGAGTTGCTTCCTGATTACTAGTTTCTACTTGTGTATTCGCATTATTACTTGTCTTTGTGTTGTTTTGTCTATTAATTCCTAAAACTATCATAACCCCAAAAACTGCTATACATAAAAGCAAAAGAAAAACAACGCCGTGTCTTATCAATTGCATCTGGCGCACTTTAGCACTTGCTTGTCTTTCGCTTGTCATACTTCTTGATTTTGTGTTTTTATATTTTCTACTTCGATATTTCGTGTTTCTATACTTTCTTTTTCTTTGTGCCATTTCGCTATTCCCTCATCTATCTCAATCTATCATCTGTTGCTTAAGAGTTTACCATAATTTCTTCGTAAAATAAATACACATGGTAAATATTATATGAGGTAACTATCTCTTCTTAATAATAATTATGATTGTAGCAATTGCTCGTTTTTCCAATCTCTAATTGCTCATTTTTTTAATCACCAATTGCTTGACAAGCCCACCTCAATCATGTAAAATAATCATTGTCGCTAACACACATGTTCAAGCGATATGTACGCGTAGCTCAGCTGGATAGAGCGTCTGGCTACGGACCAGAAGGTCGGGAGTTCGAATCTTCTCGCGTACGTTATACGAAAGAGGAACATCCTTAATGGATGGTTCCTCTTTTTGTGAAATCTAGTTATCAAGCTACGTTTCACTTGTTCTCATTAATTGCTCTAAATCAAGTGCCCCAGATTTAGTTCCTTCTCAACGCCTCAATCGGACTTAATTTCGCTGCCTTCCTAGCTGGATAAATTCCAAAGAATATTCCCACTGCACAAGAGAATAATGTTGCCAAGGCTATCGTTCCTACGTCAAGTCCTGGTTTAATATCCATCTCCATCAATGTCCCGATAAGTGAACATATCCCAAACGCTCCTAATAGCCCTAATATAATTCCAATTATCCCGCCAAGAACAGTCAATATTGCCGACTCTGCCAAGAACTGCATCATAATCGAAGTTGTCTTTGCTCCGAGTGACTTTCTAATACCAATCTCACGTGTCCTTTCAGTTACCGACACAAGCATAATATTCATAACACCAATACCGCCTACCAATAGTGAAATAGCCGCTACGCAAGAAATAAATAATGTCATAATCCCCAGCACACTGTTAATCTGATCCATCATATCAGCAAAACTTTGTACTCTAAAATAATCTTCGCCTGCCGATTGATGCCTAGCTTCTAGTAATTTGATAATACTATTCGTTATCTTAGTAGTATCTTTTTCTTTGTCCGTTAATATCTCCATACTACTATACGTATACGAACCACCAAAATCGTCCAACGATGTATATGGAACAAAAATCTGTATTGGTGCTCCCTCATATGTATATTGAACCAAAGCACTACTTTCCGGTTCTTCCATAACTCCAATTATTTCAAATGACTTACTAATACCCCCACTAACAAAATCTATCGTCATCCCGACAACGTCATCGGAGCCAAATAAGCGCCTAGCATCTGAGTCTAAAAGATTACAAACTGCTCGCCCCTCAGCTACGTCTTTTTCCGAGATGGCACGACCCCTCTTGCTTAAAAACTTATAAATATCCTGCGCATCTTCAGTTGCATTATACACTTGCACCGAAAAATCACCCTTGCCCGTCACAGTTTCTCCTAACAAGCTATCACTCGGCATAATTCCAATGATTCCATCAACCTTTTCTTTGATAGCAATCATATCTTCTTCTGTAAACCATTCGCCAGCGGCGGCGGCATCATTGCTAGTATACATGTAGACAAGCCCGCCACCTAAATCATCTAAATCCGCATTCATCTGCTTCGTGGTACCATCGCCAACTGCCATAATCATAATTACCGATGCAATACCAATAATAATTCCCAGCATAGTCAGAAAAGAGCGGCCCTTATTCGCCAAAATATTTTGGACAGCCATCTTCACATATTCCATAAATCTACTCATCTATGTGCTCCTCTCCTGTCCAAGTTATTGGTTCATCATCTCCATCATTGCATCTATTGGATTCGCTTCTATTTCTGCTGGGTCCACACCCTCAACTTTGTCGCCTTCTTTATGGTCCCCAATGTCAGTAATTACTTTTTCGCCAATCTTTAATCCATTTGTAATTTCCAAAGTAGATGTTGACGCGACCCCAGTTTCAACTGGACGACTTATAATTACATTGTCCTCGATAACATAGCAAAATGAGCCATCTTTACCAATGTTTACCACTTCGTTTGGCACCACTAAGGCATCATTTGCTTCGGCAGCTTGAATAATAACCTTAGCTTCTACACCGATAAATACATTATCATCCGGATTATCAATCTTAATAGTCGCTTTAATAGTTGGATTGCCTTGTGCATCCGGCATAGCAATGCGGTCCACCTTATCTACCGTTCCTTGATATTCATTATTTGCTAAAATAATCGTTGCCTTTTGGCCCTCTTTTACTTTAGCATAATCGTATTTAGAAACTTTAACTTCAACGCTAACCTTTTCTACGCTTTGTAAAACAAATAATTCCATTCCCTGCGCTACTGTCGCACCTTGGGCTGTATTAACACTAGAAATAACTCCCGTAAATTCAGCACTAATTCCCTTTTTGCCTTCAGCAATCAAATCTTCGATTGATTTCGCATCTAAATCAGCTAAGTTGGTACCGATTTGCATTTTTTCTTTTGTCTCTGCCGTTAGTCCGCCCACATCCGCGTCAGCTTTTGCTTTTTCCTGTGCTAAATCACCTTTTAGTTCAGCTAAATATGTGCTTGCATACTCTAATTCCGTTTGCAACTCATATGTATCAGCTGCTGCCATTCCTGCCCCACTATCATAACCACTGTTCATCGCCGGCGGATTATTCGCTAGTGCGTCATGCGCTTGCTCTGCCTTGGTAAGCTCTGCCTGTGCCGTACTTCTAGCCTGACTTGCTGTACTTAATGCTATCTGTTTAGCTTCTATATCAGATGCATCATTTCTCACGGCATTATCATATTCACTTTGAACCACACTATAATTTGTATTGGCATCATTGTATGCATGTAGTGCAACTTCATATGCCGTCCAAAGCTTGCTCAAATCAGTATTATATTTAGCAATATCTTTTTTATATTGCTCTGTTTGTGTTGCTGCTGTAGCTTTTGCATCCGATGTCGCATCTTTTTGGGCATCCACATTCGCCTGATTGATAGCATCCTTTAAATCGTTAACATATGCTTGCCAATCATTGACTGCACCTTGTAATGTATTAGCATTAGCTCTTGCTGTTGCTACTTTATTAGCGTTTCGCCGGTCTTGGTTAACCGCATCGGTATAATCAAGCTCACCTGAACGAATATTAAGTTCCGCCTTTTTATTATTTTCTTCAAGGTCTTTGATGTCAAAAGTAACTAATTTCGTTCCCTTTTGCACAACTTCGCCAACTTTTGCATCTATACTAGCAATCTTGGCATTAACTGGCGAGAAAAACATCTTCGTGTCCATACTCACAACTGTCCCAGTCACATCTAGTTGCTCCTTGACATCGCCCTTAACCACCTCAACAGCACCAACTTTTGCCAGCACTTCATTTGGCGATGCCATGCTATTGATAGCAAATAAAATCACCACCACCAATACCAATCCAATGCCACCAAAAATTATTATCTTTTTGCTCCCCTTACTTAATCCCTTTTTCATAATTAGTTCCTAGCCTCCTGCTCATCTTCATTCAAATAGTCGCGTTCTATCTTGCCGTCTAAAATACGAACAACTCGTCGTGCTTTATCAGCTATCTTATCATCATGCGTGATTAAAATTACGGTTCTACCATCTTGATACATCTCATTCAAAATAGTTAAAATTTCACGGCTTGATGCCGAGTCCAAATTACCGGTTGGTTCGTCCGCTAAAATTACTGGCGGTTTAGCCGCTATGGCTCTAGCAATGGCTACCCTTTGTTGTTGCCCACCTGACATCTCTGTTGGCTTATGTGTAATTCGGTCCACTAACCCCACTCGTTCTAGCGCTTCTAAAGCAAGTGCTTTTCGCTCTTTTTTGTCCATTCCGCGATAAATAAGTGGTAGCTCTACATTTTCTAAGGCTGTTAAACTTTGAATTAAGTTGAATCCTTGGAAAATGAAACCAATTTCTTTATTTCTAATAAATGATAAATCATTATCCCTCATCGTTGACACATCAGTTCCATTCAACAAATATGTCCCAGTTGTTGGTACATCTAAGCACCCCAACATATTCATTAACGTTGATTTGCCCGAACCTGATTGTCCAATAATCGCTATGAATTCCCCTCTTTCAATATTTAGTGTAACACCGTCTAATGCACGTACTTCATTCTCACCTGGATTATAAATCTTATGCAAATCAGTCACTTCAATCAATGAACTCATACATTCCCCTTTCTGCTAGTCGTCCCAATTGGTGTATACTAAACAAAACTACTCCTCATAGTATACAGCGTATAGTATTATATGTCAATAATTGCCATCTCTGCAAATGGGATTTTTTCCTATAAATCAAACAGAGGAAAGGCGGTAGCTCTATGCCACCGTCTTCCCCCATAATATTTTGTTTGAAAAATTCAATTTATCTTTCGTCACTGTCAACCACGTCAGCAACTCCTACTAATGCTTCCTTATTCTTAATTGCGCCTAATAAATATAAAACTGGAAAAACTAATCCAATAAGAATATTGTACCATTTTAGATTACCTGCCATTGCGTCCATACCGGCACTAACAATCACTATTAAAATCATGATAACACCAACTACGAAGCATACTTGAACCTTTTCAGGCTTATCGCAGTTCTTAACGCCTAAGATACCTGCTACAAGGTAAATTGCTCCTAGTATCACAAGAACAACTGCACCGATTATCACCATCTCTGCCGTTGTACCTGCTTGTTCTGCTGCGGCTTCAATTACCCCTGGCATAAATATACCTGCAATTGACAACAGCCCTAATAGTAACTGAAGTGAGCCAAGAATAATCAATAAAATACCACTAATTTTTAGCAACCCTCTCCCTGGTGCATTCATCATAATACCTCCCCTATACTCTCATGTTTTATCCGTAGTCATTTTTTACATCTATATAAAAGTCTAATGGTTATTTCATCATTTGTCAATTTTTTTATCCAATCTTAATAGTTCTTTAAGATTTTGATTTTACATTCCCCTTTGTACACCAAATAGCTATTTCTCACTATGTTTTTATTTAAGAATACTTTAAATTCACAAAAATAGCTTTTAGTTTAATAAAAAATAGCTTTTAGTTTAGTAAATTGTGGTATAATTTAAATTACCTGTGTAGTTCATCTTAAACATTATTTGATTTAGTGACATATCGGAAATACTTGCATAGATAATTATTTGACTTAATCAGGTTATATTAGAGTAGAGAAAGGATGATTTTCATGAAGAACAAAGTGGGGTTGATAGTCGTAAAATTGTTACTTATTTCCGTGTTGGTAATTATTTCATTAGGTAGCATAGTGTATGCAAATAATGGTTTATCCGAAAATCTAATGCTAAATCTTAAGAGCCAAAACGAACAATTGAAAATGGTGTATGTAAATTCGCCATATCTCGAAGCACCGGGAGAACAAAATATTGTCGTCCAATGGGGCGATGGAACCGAGGAGCTCAAAAGTGTGACATTAATTTATGCTAACGAAGCTGGTATACGATATAAGTTGTTAGCCAGTGATAGAGAAGAAGACTTGTTCCGTTTTACGAAAGAATTTTCTAAAGAAGAAGCCGGAATATATAACTTAGTATCGTTTTCTTTCTTACTTGACGGTCAAAAGCAAGAATATATTTTTGAAGACCTTGAGATAAAGGCTTATTTCGGCGTGGATAAAGAATATAAAGGTAACGAAAAAAGTGATGTTACTATCGTAAATCAAAGAGTGACCGACAAAATGAGCGAAGAACAAAGTAGTGGTGACCTCAATGAGCGGATTGTTGACTCTAATAACATAGACGCTGTAGAATCACAAATAGGCCAACTGTTGCAGGATAATGCTACGTTACCACGCAGTCGTGGTCCAATAGTAGTTGTCCTGGACCCTGGACATTGCGCTGCGCATCCTGGAGCAAGTGGTAATGGTGTAGTTGAGCATGTTGCTGTTTTGCGAATTGCCCAGGCATGTAGAGCTAGGTTAGAACAATACGAAGGAGTAACTGTGCACTTGACTAGAGAAACAGCTGCCTGTCCATTTCCTGGCTCTGGGGTATACGACGATATAAACCGACGCGTGGCATGGGCTAGCAGTAAGGGCGCCACCGTTTTGATTAGTTTACATTTAAATGCATTTACATCTTCCAATGCATGGGGCGCAGAGGTGTATTATCATAGTAACAGTAGCGCTGGAAGAGCATTATCGCAAGCAATTCAAAATAAATTAGTGGGCTTGGGTCTATATAATCGAGGAATAAAAACAGGTAATTTCAATATTAATAGCGAAGCTCAAAAATACGGTTTCCCTGGGATACTCGTAGAACATGGATTTGTTACTAATGCCAATGACGTAAATAATTTTTTAACAGGCAGCAAGTTGGATGATTTAGGCGTTGCTAATGCTAATGCAATCGTTGAATATTATGGGTTGAGGCCCAAAAATAACGAACCAATTAAGATGTCAGGTATAGCTAGAGACGTGGCAAGTGGCGGACATCAAGGACCAGTTGGAACACGTATGCAAATTGCCAACAAAGTGACTCTTACGAATTTAAAAAGCGGAACATATTATGCGATTATCGGCGCCTTATATAATGGAACGGACGGAGAATTCGTGACGGCTACAGCCGCTTTGGACTCTAAACATCATATTGGACATCCATCGCCCGCAGCACATGCAAAACTTCCAGGGGCATTATACGTTGAGATGGCCGTCCCCGGTAGTGGGCAGACTCGCGAAGTCGACATGGTTTTTCCAGAGATTGATTCTCAAGCATTAGCTGGCAAGACACTAATCGTATTCCAATATTTGTATGAGACAGGTACGTCCATTGGTAGGGATAAACCTACTGTGTCCTTGGCAAATTCAGGAGATGCTAACCAAGCGATATTCTTTCCAAATATTTCGGCTGTAGCTAGAGATGGCAAAAGTGGCGGACACCAAGGTACAGTTGGAAACAGTGAGGCTATTATAGATAGAGTCACGCTGTCCAATTTATTGGTAGGGCACTATTATGCAATTGATGCAACGCTATATGATGTTACTGCTGGAAAATTACTGACTGGAAGTGGCACCACTAGACAACAAGGCTTTACCGCTCAGAACAGAACTGAAACTATCGATGTGACATTTCCTAGTATTAATACAACGGCACTTGCTGGACACACTGTTGTCGTTTATCTGACTGTACATAAGGATAGTATTCATAATCCCCCGATATTGACGCACAAAAATCCAAATAATACTAGTCAGGCAATACATTACAGTGCCCCACCCGTACCTACGCCAACTAATACACCGGTACCAACGCCAACCAATGCCCCTGTGCAAACGGAGCAAGTAAATATGCGCGTGCGATTTCTGGAGGACACAGGCTCAGTGACCAATGCACCTACATCTCCAGTATATGCGCCTTCTGTTCTTGAAGTTGTAGTAGACATTTATGAAAGCGCTGAAGCGGCTACCGGTTTTGTACATGTTGAAACATTGACTGCACGCAGAGTTCAGGCATGGTTTCTGGGAACGTTTACTAGAGATATTACTAAATTTTACAAATTTGAAATAAAAACAACAATTCCAGGATACACAATGATGTTTTCGGGAGTCGATACCAGGACAACTCATGCGGACCCTTTCGCAGGTAACTTTCCTGGAATGGATAGGTTGACGATATCGCCTGCCTATTTCGGTTCACTATTAAATAATCTTTCAATACGTTATGACTACACGGGAGAAGGTCTAGAGCCCACACCAACTAACACACCGGTACCAACAGCCACACCAACACCGCTACCAATAGCTACTAATACACCAGTACCGACAACAACACCCATACCAATAGTGACCCCAGCAACCGTAAACGCTATTATAGATATGGATTTAACGGGTAGTATCACGGTTGCGAAAGAAGTGCCGATAACAGATGGCAGCAATATTACTTATGAACGGATAGCGGATGTGATTTTCCATCATTGGAAGGTAGCTAATATTGCCCAACTCAAGAACAATGATGGTACAATTGTCGTTGCTTATACGGATTTAAATACCGCTTTACTTGCTCATATGGGTGCGCAAGCACCAATTGCTGATTTCACGATTGCTGGCAAGGACTACTATTATACAACGACATTACAAACAGCCTTACACGCCATGTATCCGTTAGGACAACCACAAAATAATTTAAAGACCCTTATACAAACTAACGGAACAGCAATGACACCAACGGGTAATAGTGGTGTTGATAAGGGCGTGACAAAGAGTAGTGGACTTAGTGTGGGATTATATCTCATTGTCGAAACTGAGCATCCCGCTGAAATAAAAGAACCATGTATGCCATTTTTCGTTTCCATTCCATCTAACGCAACAGCTGATATGGATAATCATGATAGCATATATTACACAGACAAATGGATTTATGACGTGACGGTAATACCTAAAAACGAAAAACAAGGCATTCAGATTGATAAGTGGATTCTCAATAATTCACACAACAATGGCGATACGACTAATAGACCTAGCAATGATACCATAAGTAAAGGTGAGGATTATCAAGTTGGTGATGTTGTTACTTACCGCATTGATGCTGATGTACCTTCTACCATTGTCGATTTACAGACTTATACGATTGGCGATAAATTATCAACGGGATTGACCTACCAAGGCATTCAGGTAGTATATGCCCAAATGGCGGATGGAACATTTGTCGAACTATCATCCCCTACTAACTACGAGGTATTATTGGGAAATAGCGACCAAGTGCCAATAATCGCTAACAATGGCACAAGTATGGGTAGTTCAAACTTCGCCGTTAAATTTGTACCAGCAACCCTTAATGGCGTTGTCAAAGTATTTATTGAATATACCGCGATACTTAATGAAAACGCTCTAATCTATACCGATGGCAACCCTAATCATGTGAGTTTAAATCACTCAAGAAACACTGGCAGCAATGAAGGCGGGCTTGTTACGATAGAACCAGCAACACCAGAACCGGTAGTTTATACTTACAAATTTAAAATCACAAAGACACTTGAAGGAATCGTACCATCGCCAGGAGTATATGCTGGTATTGCTTTTGAGCTTAGGGATATGTCAGGCAATAAAATCCCAGTAAGAAGCCTTGGTAATGACCGATACATTATTGTCCAAACGACGCTCCCCGTTGCTAATCCATCAACTGATGATGATATTGAAGTAAATAGCGCAACTGGTATAGCCGAGATTATTGGTCTTAATGCTGGACAATATCAACTAGTCGAGATAAAAACTGCCGAAGGGTATACGTTGCTAAAAGAACCAATTATTATTAATATCCATGCCAAATTTGTTGGTGAAAGTTGGGTTGTCAATAGTGATGGAAACTTCTTTAGATATGATGTGAGTAAAAGTTATTTTTCAAATGGCAGACAAATCGATATGAGCGGATTTAAAGATGACGAATATGCCGAACTTGCAGGAGTCATCAATGAAAACAGTGCCAGCGGAGTGCCGACTACGAAATACGACCATCAAACAACTGCCGATGGGCATACCCATGCTGAAGTGGTAACCTCAAATCATCCTATCAATAATGAGGGTATGATTGAATTTACCGTAGCTAACAAAAGAGATTTTGGCATTCCTTCGACGGGTGGCGTGGGAACATACATCTTTACCCTTATAGGACTCGCACTACTGGTGTTGGCATCAATATTAGTTGGCAAAAAACTCAATATGAAAAACTTAAGTAGATAGACTCAAGGACAATGAAGCTTATTTGGGAGTGTCGATAGGGTAAAGCTTTAGTAGGAAAATGAAATAAATAAAAGGAAAGCACCGACTCGTGTTAAGATTTCAATTTTTCTTTCGCTTATCCTTTGAATATGTTATCATCTTCTGTAGTAGCTGCCAAGCACGAATACTGCGTATATGAGAGGTTACAAATGAAGACAATCCCTGCTAAAACCATCATTACTAAAATGAAAAAACCATCATCTTGGTTCGGCACTGATTATAATATGAACATTTACCGTGGTTGTTGTCATGGTTGTATTTACTGCGATAGCCGTAGTGAATGCTACCGTAACACTGATTTTGACACGGTTAAGGCTAAGGCAAACGCCTTGCAAATAGTCCGCGATGACTTGCGCCGTAAAGTCAAAACTGGCGTGATTGCAACTGGTGCAATGAGCGACCCCTACAACCCTTTCGAGAGAAACGAAAAGCTGACGCGTAACTCTTTGGAATTAATTAATGCCTTTGGTTTCGGTGTAGCTATCGATACCAAAGGCATATTAGTCACGCGTGATATTGACATTTTAAATGACATCAAATCACATTCGCCAGTCCTTGTGAAAATGAGTATTACCACTGCTAGCGATGAACTTTCAAAAATCATTGAACCAAGCGTTGCTTCCTCAAGTGAGCGCTTTGCTGCCCTAAAACAATTAAGTGATGCCAATCTTTATTGTGGCGTCTTAATGATGCCTATTTTACCATTTATCAACGACACCCCAGAAAATATCACCGCCATCGTCACCAACGCTAAGAAAGCTGGTGCCAAATTCATCTATCCCGCTTTTGGTGTGACGATGCGCCAAGGCAATCGCGAATATTTTTTCGAGCAATTGGATAAACATTTTCCTGGATACAAGGAAAAATATATTAGCAAATATCGTAACAACTATGTTTGTACTAGCCCCAATGCCCGTAAGTTATGGGGATTATTTGTTGCATTATGTAAACAAAACGACATCCTATATGACATGAAAGATATCGCTTATGCTTACAAACGACCTTATGAAAATGAACAATTAAATTTATTTACTTAAATAAAAACTCAACTGAAAAAGGGCATGACTATAAGAAAACGGTCCTCCCAAACACAGTGGAAGATTTTTCTAAAATTCTTCGCTATGCTCAGAATTACAAGAGTTGTTTTCTTATGTCTCCGCCCTTAAACTGGTTAAGTTTTTAATTATTTTGTATCTAACTTAGTAACCGCTAATCTCTTAGCCAAATAGTGATAATAACACCCCTGCCGCTACCGCTGAACCAATTACCCCTGATACATTTGGCCCAATCGCGTGCATCAAAAGGTAGTTGCTTGGATTTGCTTTTTGCCCTTCAATATGCGAAATACGTGCCGCCATTGGTACTGCTGATACACCCGCTGAACCAATTAATGGGTTGACTTTTCCTTTTGTCACAACACACATCAATTTTCCGATTAACAATCCACCGACCGTACTAAACATAAAAGCTACTAGTCCTAAAACGATTACTTTAAGCGTCTCCGCACTTAAAAATGTTTCTGCGTTGGCTGTCGCTCCAACTGTTATCCCTAGGAATATCGTTACAATATTTATTAGGTTATTTTGAGCTGTCTCTGTAAGACGTTCAACCACACCCGACTCTTTAAATAAATTTCCTAGCATTAGCATTCCAATCAACGGTGCTACTGATGGCAATAACAGTACACAAAGAACTGTAACCATAATTGGAAAACATACTTTTTCTAGTTTAGATACGTTACGAAGTTGTTTCATTTCGATTTTACGTTCTTTTTCATTAGTGAGCGCATTCATAATTGGTGGTTGAATAATTGGTATCAACGCCATATATGAATATGCGGCTACCGCGATTGCTGGCAATAAATGTGGCGCTAATTTCGTTGTCAAGTATATCGCTGTTGGGCCATCCGCTCCACCGATAATAGCAATTGAACTTGCCTCTTGTGGATTGAACCCTAAAGCCGTTGCAATAACAAAGGCAATAGCGATGCCTAATTGTGCACCCGCCCCCATAAAGAAGTTACTTGGTCTAGCAATTAGCGGTCCGAAATCTGTCATTGCACCAATTCCCATGAAGATAAGTGATGGATAAATGCCCAACTTAACTCCTTGATATAGGTAGTACAAAATCCCACCAGCTTCGGCACCCTCTGGGCCTGCCATAAGTCCACCCAGCGGAAGATTAACCAATAATACACCAAATGCTATCGGCAATAATAACAGTGGCTCAAATTCTCGCACTATTGCCAAATATATTAGTACACAGGCAATCAATAACATTAACCCGTGTTGCCATGTTAAAGCCACAAATCCAGATGTTGCCCACAAATCTTGTAATGCTTCTACAAACATTCTCATTTCCCCCTTGTCGTCTTAAATATTCGTCTTATCGCTTTTCGTTATTTGCAGTTCCCTCTATTTTCATAGTTAACCACGAAAATAATCTGACACAAAAATAAATACACATTAACACTGCAAAAACAACACATATTATGAAAATAGCAATTCCAATGTTTTCTAACATCACTTTTCCTCCCTCGACTTTTTAAAAAGGGCAAGACATACAGATGAAGTCCTACCCAATACATTCTAAAATCCTCTTTCTATAATATACCACATTGTCCCATAAAATGAAAATAGTAAATTATAATATTTAATATGCTTTTCTCTTCTGTATTGTTCATTACATGTTATCCTATGACAAAAGGGATGCCTTGAAATTTCATGATTTATTCAGAGAATTAGGAATTTAATCCCTCACTATTTTTCATTTGTTTTCCCTACATAATGCTTTTTTATTGTAACTATAGTGCTAACAAGCAAACCGAACGCCACTATGCCAACACAAGCGCCCGCCAGGTATTCACTCTTCACCAACAAACTCACCGCTAAAAACGTTATTCCGCCAATTATGAGCACATAGAATAAAATCAGAAAAACTCCACATATAATGCGGATTGGCATAGGCACTTTTTTATTTTGATTGCCCTCAATTATTCCAGCAAGGATTAGTTCAAAGAAAAATTCTAAAATAAATTCCATCTTTATTCTCCCATAGTTTCAAATGCCTAATACTAAGCATTCATCTTTTTAATGGCCTCTTTAATCTCCGCTGATGCAATAATCTTCCCACGTATAACTATCCTTCCTACGGCACTTTCAAATAGTTGTAAGCTAATGCCTTTGTCTATAATTAGCATACCAATGACGCTGATATTGAGCTTTTCATTACTCTCATTTGACCACTCTTTAAGCGTTACCTTATCAATTGTGAAGATACCTATAACCCTCGTCCATTCTGCTTTGCTTGCAATGGGAACAAGCGACCGCTCAATATCTTCTTTGTGGTTTTCTAACTGTCGTCTGATTGCCGTCCTAATTAAATCAGACCTGTTTGAATATAATCCCTGTTCTACAAGGACATCCACTTGTGCTAATTCTGTTATACCTAAATTAATCGTTAATTTTTCAGTTTCATTCAACATATTACCCTCCATGCGCCATCCAATTGGATGTTTCTGGGAGTATTGTATCAGAAATTATTTCGTATGTCAATTCCCCGTCTCTACCAAAGATTGTTGACACACACAATATGAAATGATACGATAAATAAAATTAGCTTGAACGTTGATAATTTTAATAAAATATAAGGGGTGAAATTAAAATGATTTATCGTGAATTTGGAAAAACTGGAGAAAAAATTTCAGCTTTGGGGTTCGGGTGTATGCGCCTGCCAGAGATTGAAACAAATGGTACATTTGTTATTGACCAAGAAAAAACAGACGAAATGCTACGACACGCCTATGATTTAGGAGTGAATTATTTTGACACGGCATTTTTTTATTGTCATGAAAATAGTGAAATTGCCGTTGGTAAAGCGTTGCGTCCCATACGGGAAAAGGTAATGATTTCCACAAAATGTCCATTAGATAACATCGATAGCCGTGAAAGCTTCCGTGCGCAGTTTATGAAAAGCCTAGAAAAGTTGGACAGTGGCTATATTGATTTCTACCATTTTTGGGGAATTAACAAGCAAGTTTTCGACGAAAAGATTTTGCCACTGAATTTAATTCAGGAAGCACAGGAATTGGTGAAAGAAGGATTGCTTCGTCACATTTCCTTTTCTTTTCATGATGAACCAGCATCAATCAAGCATATCGTAGATAATGCACCAGAAATGGAAACCATGTTAGTGCAATATAATCTTCTAGACCGCTCTAACGAGGAAATGATTGCTTATGCCGCCGCAAAAGGTGTCGGCGTAGTAGTGATGGGTCCTGTTGGCGGTGGCAGACTTTCTGCGCCCGCAAGTCTCTATCAAAAGTTGACCGGTGCCAAAAACACCGCAACATATGAGTTGGCTTTTCGTTTTGTGCTAGGAAACCCAGCCGTTGCCTGTGCGCTTTCTGGCATGGAAACCTATGATATGGTCGATAAAAATGTCGCCGTAGCTTCAGACGAAACACCTATGACTGCAGAAGAATGGACGGCAATTACCGACTCCATGGAAAATCTTAAGAAGTTTTCCGAACTTTACTGTACTGGTTGTAACTATTGCCAACCTTGCCCGAAAGATATCAATATTCCGGCTATTTTCCAAGCATATACATACCACAATGTGTATGGATTGCATGAAGCTGCTAAAAATGCATATGACAATTATATACAAAATCCAGATAAGCCGGGTACTGGTTCACAAGCATGTATTGACTGTGGATTTTGCGATAAAAAATGTCCACAGCACATCAAAGTACGTGAAGAATTGAAACGTGTAGAACAGATTTTGCAAGCATTGTAAGCATAAAATTTTTTATTTATATAAAACTTTCCACTTTACGTATCGCGCAGTAAAGTGGAAAGTTTTTAATTTGTACGTACATATGCCTTTTAGCCAAACCCTTAATAATTACTGTAGTTCTCGTGTAACCAACGCCACTGACTCTGTATGAACAGAATGACAAAAATTGTCAATTCCTCTCACCTTATCTAAAGAATATCCATTAGCACACAAATATTTCAAATCTCGGGCCAAGGTCGCACTATCGCAGCTGACATAAACTATTCTATTTGGTTGCATCTTTATCATCGTTTCTAGCAATGTCTCATCGCATCCTTTTCGTGGCGGGTCTACGACGATAACATCCGCATAAACATTTTCATTTTTGTATTTTTCAGGTAATACATCTTCGGCTCTGCCAACGAAGAATTCGGCATTAGTAATATCATTAATCTGCGCATTACGTCTAGCATCAGCAATCGCCTCGGGCACTATCTCTACACCATAGACTTTACGTGCATGATTTGCTAAGAATAGTGAGATTGTCCCAATCCCACAATATAAATCCCAAACCGTCTCTTCGCCTGTCAACTTCGCATAATCTAAAGCTGTTTGATACATCTTCTTGGTCTGTATCGGATTGACTTGATAAAATGATAACGGCGAAATCTGATAGCTAATATCACCAATCTTATCGCTAATATACTCCTGCCCCCATAACGCTTCCACTTCATCACCTAAGATAACATTATCACGACGCCTATTGACGTTAAGACAAATGCTTGTCATCCCCGCTAGCTTTGTCAACTCCTCAATCAACGCTTGCGAATTTGGATAGTTATCGCCATTAACAACCAGACAAACCATAATTTCTTTGCTGGCAAAACCATAACGTATCAAGATATGACGAACTAATCCTTTGCCCGTCTTTTCATCGTATGCTTTTATCTTATTATTCTTCATATGATTAATAACAATATCTAAAATCTGTTCGTTAACAGTAACGCCCAGATAGCACTTGCGATTATTAATAATGTCGTGGGTTCGACCAGCATAAAAGCCCGTAGTAATGTTGCCATCTTTATCAAATCCAACTGGGAATTGCGCCTTATTGCGATAATGATATGGCTCTGCCATACCAATCATTGGCTCCATTGGCACATTCTCAAAACCACCAATTCGCTTTAGATTACCCATGATTTTATTTTCTTTATATTCAAGTTGCTTATTATAATCTAGTTCTTGGATTTGACATCCACCACATCGACGGGCAATTGGACACCGTGGTTCAACTCGAAATGCCGAAGGCCTTATTATCTTCATCAATCGTGCATAGCCATAGTTCTTCTTGGCCTTAATAATCTTGACCTCTACCTCATCGTCAATCACCGCATCTTTAATAAATAGTGCATAGCCATCTATCTTGCCAATGCCGGCGCCATCATGCCCCATATCTTCGATTTTAACATTTACTATATCGTTTTTCTTCCAACTCATACTTACTCCATGCATTGTTTTCAAGTGATGGCATTGCGGACTTGAGCCACAATGACACTGTTGGATATTCCGTAATGACCGCTATTGGCTTTGTAACATAGTTGCTATTTGCACTCTGCTCTGAAGCCTAAATACTGGTTTTTCTAATATTACTTTCAAACAACCGATTATATCCTAGCCAGTCATCATTATCACCCGCGTTTTCAAATATCTCTTTTAATGTCTCTAACTTCGCATCAGTATTATCCGCCATATTAAGTGCTACCGCCTCGGCTAACGCTGGCTTTTTAGGCGAACCAAATTCCAATTCACCGTGATGTGCCAACATGCAATGTTTCAACTCGCTAGCAAGCCTTGGTGGAAAGTCTGGTATCTCGCGAATGACATCGTGCAACATCTCTACACCTATCATAATATGCCCTAATAGCTGTCCATCATCCGTATAGTCATTGAGCGGAAATGCTGAAAGTTCTTTGGTTTTTCCCATGTCGTGGCAAATCGCTGACGTGATTAACAAATCACGATTTAAATAACTATAAGTTTGCGTATAGTAATCACATAATTTAACAACGCTTAAGGTATGCTCTAGCAATCCGCCAACAAAACCGTGGTGAACCATCTTCGCTGCCGAACTAAAACCGAATGCTTGAATAAATTCCTTATCTTCGACAAAGAAAGCTTTAAGCAAACTAACTAAATGCGGATTTTGCACGCTCTCAATATATGTTTTTAATTCTTGGTACATTTCATTGCGGTCCTTTTGACTCACTGGCAAATAATCTGCTGGCTCATATTCACCCTCGCTTGCCTTTCTGACACGCTTGATATTTAACTGTAACGCTCCTGCAAAACTCGTCACATCGCCAACAATCTCAATATAATCACCTGCCTCAAAGTCATCAATTCCTTGCGAATTGGGGTCCCATATCTTGCCATCAAGAGTTCCGCTTTTATCCTGTGCAATAATGCTTTCGTAAGGCTTGCCATTTTTAGTCATCATCGCTTGCTTATTCTTACACAAATAAATATCGCCAACTCTATCGCCTTCTTTTAAATCCTTGATAAATTTCATTACGTACCTCGTATTATGTAGTAGTAGTTATTTATATCCCTCTCCAAGGATGAAATGCTATACTATTATCCATGCAATGGCTTAATACTGGCCTACCTAACTAGCAACACCGATTACTTTTTTATTCCTGAGCGCTCAAGTCTTCTGTCCGACAGTCAAAATACGCCGCTACGAGTAACGAGATGGTATTCCAATAGATAGCCGTCTCATTGTTAGACGCAGATGAGGCATAGTCGGCATAGCATTTCGCTGGCGGTGTCGTCTCCACTGGGAACACCCTTGTGATTTCCTCATCAACATTCGAACCGTTAGGTCCACCAGAGACAAGCCCCGGAACAGGGTCTACAATACCGTCCGCAAAGGATGGCCGATGGTGCGGG
>JGI994J12354_10001858_pt1 | contig 21171 bp, 19 predicted proteins | sample IntmicLarv3ML3BL_FD_12354 | JGI IMG/M metagenome (IMG submission 12354) | reverse complement strand
GTCATTGCGGGCATCAAGCCGCAATGACGAGACGAAGGCCGGGGGATGAGGGACAGCAAAGTCAACCACAGCGCAACAAAACAGCCCTGCCGCCCCCGCACAGCGCGGCGGAGCGCGGACGGCGAAGCGAACAGACCTTCGAATTGGCACTAAGAGGTCGCCGGTTATACCAATAGGCATAGCGCAAAACCCTGCGACCCCCGTTAAGCGCCCTTTTCGGTTCCTTTTTGGCAAGATAAAAAGGAACCCCCGGCCGGGGAGGCCGCCTTGTCCCCGTTGCAACAGGAGAGGTTGTCCCCGCAGGGCGCGAAAGACAAAGGACAAGGGGGCGGGTGACCGCATAGGGTCGCCCCTACACAACCTGCGCGGTTTGGATGGCAGAAAGACGAGGAGTGTGGAGCGGGGAAGGATTGACGGAGGGCGGTGCTTGTGCTATACTGTATTTTGTAAAATTATGTGTATTGAAGGGCGGTGGGTATTTATGGATATATTACAACCGATTATCGCTATTGCAACGCCGCCGGTTTCCGGGGCGGTTGGTATTGTTCGGCTTTCCGGGCAGGGGGTCATTGCTCTTTGTGATTTGTTTTTTGTGCCGAAGCGGGGCGGTGTGTTTTCTGAAATGCCGCCGCGGACACTTATATTGGGAGACCTTTTTAATGAGGAGCGGCAGCTGTTGGACAGGCCGCTTGCCGTACATTTTCCGGCAGGCAGCTCGTATACCGGCGAGGAGGTTGCGGAGATTCATGCCCACGGCGGACTTTTATTATTGCAGTCGATTGTTTCGTTGTTTTTGTCACAGGGGGTTCGGCTTGCTGCACCCGGTGAATTTACCAAGCGGGCTTTTTTGAACGGGCGGATGTCCCTTTCCCAGGCGGAGGCTGTGGCTGACGTCATTCATGCGGACAATGCTGCGGCGATTCAAAACGCGTTGGGGCAGTTGTCCGGGGCGCTTCACGGAACCATTTCGGCCGTGCGGCAGTCGCTGACGGCGTTGGCGGCACACTTTTCCGCATGGATGGACTATGTGGAAGAGGGCGTGGAACCGCCGGAGCTGCCTTTTGCTGCGGCTACGATTGCGGCGGCGCAGGCGGAGGTTGCGCGGCTGATTGATTCTTATTCTTTAGGACAGACGCTGAAGGACGGTGTGCCAACGGCGATTGTCGGAAAACCCAATGTGGGGAAAAGCTCTGTTTTGAATCGGCTAATTGGGTATGAAAGGGCGATTGTTACGCATATTCCGGGTACAACGCGGGATATTGTGGAGGAAAGCATCTCTATTGGCGGGCAGAAATTGCGGCTTCTGGATACGGCGGGAATTCGGGAAACGGACGACCTTGTTGAGCAGATTGGCGTACGGAAGAGCCGCGGGCTTTTGCGGGAGGCTTTGTTACGGCTGGCGGTGTTTGATGCAAGCATGCCGCTGGAGCTGGAAGATATTTCCATATTGAATACACTGCGGGGACAGCAGGTGCTGGTTCTCTTGAATAAATGCGATTTGCCGATTGCGGCTGACCTTACGGCCTTTGACGGGTTTTCTTGTGTGCGGTTGTCGGCTTTGACCGGAGACGGGCTGCAGGCCGTGCGGCAGGAAATTGCGCGGATTGTGACAGCTTCGCGGCCGACTGCTGACGGGCAGACGGTGACGTCTCTTCGGCAGCATGACTGCTTGCTTCGCACGGCGGGGGCGCTTCGCGGTGTACTGCTTGCGCTGGAGGCGGGGATGACGCCTGATGTTTTGTTGACTGACCTGCTTTTGGCTACGGATATCTTGGGAGAGCTGACGGGTGAGTGCGTAACGGACCTTATGATTGATGCGATTTTTTCCACTTTTTGTGTGGGGAAATAATGATATTTCTCTGAAAGGATTTTTGGTATGGAATTTACTGCGGGGCGTTTTCCTGTTATTGTTATTGGTGCCGGACATGCGGGTATTGAGGCAGCGTTGGCGGCGGCACGGCTGGGGGTGCCGACTGCGATTTTTTCCTTGAGTCTTGACGCTGTGGGAAATATGCCTTGTAACCCTGCCATTGGCGGCACGGGGAAGGGACATCTTGTGCGTGAGATTGACGCACTGGGCGGCATGATGGGCAAGGCGGCGGATGCCACTTGTATTCAATACCGCATGCTGAACCTGGGCAAGGGCCCTGCTGTGCATTCGCTGCGGGCGCAGGCTGACCGCCGGGCGTATCAGGATTATATGAAGGATGTGCTGGAAAATACGGAGCATGTTACCTTGATTCAGGCGGAAATTTCTGAGATTTTGTTGAAGGACGGCAGGGTTGCCGCGGTGAAGACGACGCGGGGGGCCGTTTATGAAACGCAGGCGGCGGTTATTGCTTGCGGGACATTCCTTGGCGGACGGGTGATTATCGGCGAGTTTACACAGGATGCCGGACCTGACGGATTGTTTCCTGCTACGGAGCTATCGAAATGCTTGCAGGAATTGGGTGTGACGCTTCGGCGGTTTAAGACGGGAACGCCGCCGCGGGTGAATAAGAATAGTATTGATTTTTCGGCTATGGTGCTGCAGGAGGGTGACCGTGAGGTTGTGCCTTTTAGCTTTGAAACCACTGTGCAGCCGGAGAATTCGGCGGTTTGTCATTTGACCTATACCACGCCGCTAACCCATGAAATTATTCGGAACAGCTTGGACAAGAGTCCGCTTTATACCGGGGTGATTGAAGGGGTTGGGCCGCGGTATTGCCCATCGATAGAGGATAAGGTTGTGCGCTTTGCGGATAAGGAACGGCATCAGCTTTTTATTGAGCCTATGGGACTTCACACGGCGGAAATGTATGTGCAGGGATTTTCTTCCTCCATGCCTGAGGATGTGCAAATCGCCATGCTGCGCAGTGTTGACGGGATGCAAAATGCGCAAATTATGCGGCCTGCTTATGCGATTGAGTATGATTGCGTTGACCCGCTGGAGTTACTTCCGACATTGGAGCTAAAGAAGATTGGCGGACTTTTCGGTGCGGGACAGTTCAACGGGTCGTCGGGATATGAGGAGGCGGCTGCGCAGGGACTTGTTGCCGGAGCCAATGCGGCACTGGGGGTTCTCGGACGGGAAGCTTTTACGCTGTCGCGGAGTGAGGCGTATATTGGCGTGCTGATTGACGACCTTGTGACAAAGGGGACGAATGAACCATACCGCATGATGACCTCCCGCTGTGAATACCGGTTGGTGTTGCGGCAGGATAATGCGGATGTGCGGCTGGCGGAAAAGGCTTTTGGCGCAGGGTTGATTTCGGCGGAGCGGCTGGCGGCTGTGCAGGAAAAAGCGCGGCAGGTGCAGCAGGAGCTGCAACGGCTGTGCAAGCTTTCGGTTTCGCCGGGTGATGCAAATCCGCTGCTTGCGCAGGTGGGTTCGACACCGCTTTCTACCGGAGTGAAGTTTTCGGAGCTGCTAAAGCGGCCTGAGGTTTCTTATGCTTTGTTGGCACCGCTGGACAAGGATTGTTCGCCGGAGCTGTCCCCGCGGGTGCTGGAGCAGGTGGAAATTGAGCTTACTTACGCAGGGTATATAAAGAGAGAAGAGGCGCGGATTGCGCAATTCGACAGAATGGAAAAGATGCTGTTGCCTGCGGGCTTGGATTATTTGCAATTGCAAGGGTTGCGCATTGAGGCACGGCAAAAGCTGCTGCAGCTGCAGCCGCGGTCGTTGGGGCAGGCCTCGCGGATTAGCGGGGTGAATCCGGCGGATATTGCGGCGTTAATGGTTTACTTGGAGGCGGCGAAGAAGAATGTTTCACGTGAAACATTTTCGGAGGGAGTATAGGGGTATGGAATATATTGAATTGCTTGAAACGCATCTGATTGCGCACAAGTTGCCTTGCAATGAGCGTATTTTGCAGCAGTTTCAGGAGTACGCAGGGTTGCTGCAGGAAACAAACGCTGTTATGAATTTGACGGCAAATGACGATGATTATTCCATTGTGACAAAGCATTTTATGGACAGTGTTACCCTGGCAGCGGCGCAGTCACTGGCCGGGAAAAAGAATTTGCTGGATGTTGGGTGCGGCGCAGGGTTTCCCTCTATGCCATGTAAGATTTTGTATCCGGAGCTGCCCGTAACACTGATGGATGCCACGCAGAAGAAGCTGGACTTTTTGGCGGCAGTAACAGAGAAGCTGCAATTGAAGCATGTGACGCTTGTGCATGGGCGGGCAGAGGAGCTTTCCCACAAGGCGAAGCTGCGGGAAGGGTTTCAGGTTGTGACGTCCAGAGCGGTGGCGCGGCTGTCGCTGCTTTGTGAGTTGTGCTTGCCTTTTGTGCAGGTGGGCGGCGTTTTTGCACCGTTGAAACTGGCGGACAGTGATGAGGAGCTTGCGCAGGCGGCGGGTGCACTGAAAACATTGGGCGGACAGCTTTTGGGGCGGCACGATTATGTACTGGCAGATACTTCGCTGCAGTACACAATCTTGGATATTCAAAAGATTGCGCAAACGCCGAAACTGTACCCGCGGCTGTATGCGAAGATGCAAAAACTACCGTTGTAGGGTTATACACAAAACTTACACAATGCTGAAATGTTTCACGTGAAACATTTCAGCATTTTTTTATTGACTTGACTCTTGCAATGCTATGTTGTTTGTGATAGAATAATAGAAAATAAAGGAAGTATCGACAGGAGAGAGAATATGGGTACGATTATCGCAATTGCCAACCAAAAAGGCGGCGTGGGAAAGACAACCACCGCAGTCAATCTGGCAACATGTATTGCAGCGCACGGAAAGCGGGTGTTGCTTGCAGACTTTGACCCCCAGGGAAATGCATCTTCAGCTTTTGGCATTGACCGCAAGCAATTGAAGCATACCATTTACGACTTGCTGGCAGGAGAAACGACTTCAGCTGAGGCTATTGTCCGTACTGAATGGGTTGATATTCTGCCCTGCTCCACATCGCTTGCGGGTGCGGAGCTTGAACTTGTGTCCGAGGAGCGGCGGGAATTTCGGCTGAAGGAAATTCTTGTGCCTCTGAAGGAGCTGTACGATTTCATTTTTATTGACTGCCCGCCTGCGCTGGGGCTGCTGACCATCAATGCACTGACTGCAGCTGACATGCTGCTGGTTCCGTTGCAGTGTGAATACTTCGCACTGGAAGGATTAAGCCAGCTGATGGCAACCATTCGAGAGGTGCACAAGTCATTGAACCCGTCACTGGATTTGTTGGGCATTGCTTTTACTATGTACGATGCACGGACGAATATGTCGCCCCAGGTTGTGGCAGAGGTGCAGAATCATTTTGGCGACCGCGTTTTCCAAACCTTGATTCCGCGGAACATTCGACTTTCCGAAGCACCCAGCCACGGCAAGCCGATTATCGCGTATGACCCCTATTCCCGCGGGGCGGAAAGCTACATTTCCCTTGCGGAGGAGTTTTTGCGCAAGATGCCTGACTAACTTTAACTGAAAATACACGAATACGAAAGGAATGAATTTATGGCACTGGGAAAAGGATTAGATGCTTTATTTTTCGATGGCGCAGAGGCACCAAAGCCGTCGAAGGAAGTGAAAGAACGTATTATAACGGTTCCGCTGACACAGGTGGAGCCAAACGCCAAGCAACCGAGGCAAAGCTTTGCAGCAGAAGGGCTTGAGGAGTTAAGTGCCAGCATTCGTGCCCACGGTGTATTGTCGCCGATATTGACAAAACTGCTGCCAAGCGGGAATTATCAAATTATTGCCGGCGAACGCCGTTGGCGTGCTTCGCGGATGGCCGGGCTTACCCAGGTGCCGATTTTGGTGCTGGAGGTTGACGAGCAAAAGGCTATGGAAATCTCGCTGATTGAAAACCTGCAGCGGGAAAACCTGAATGCAATTGAAGAGGCGGCGGGTTTCCAGTCGCTGATTGACCGGTTTTCGCTTACCCAGGAAGACGCCGCTTCACGGGTTGGAAAATCCCGGTCGGCTATTACGAACTCTCTGCGCTTATTAAGCCTGCCGGAGAAAATACGCATATTAATCAAGGAAGAAAAGCTGTCGGCAGGTCATGCACGTGCACTGATTCCCCTTGACCGTGACAACCAAATCGCTATGGCGGAGCTGGTTGTGAAGAAGGGACTGAATGTACGGGAAACAGAAAAGCTTGCTTCCACCGCCGGAAACAAAAAACCGCGCACTGAATCGGAAGAGAATTCACTGGGGATTTACCTGCGGGATTTTGAGCGCACACTGAGCGAACGCTTACGCCGAAAGGTACAAATTCAAGGCGGGCGCAAAGGAAAGGGTAAGATTACCATTGAATATTACGACACGTCGGACTTTGAGGATTTAATGGCGATTTTAGAAGGCAGCGAATAAACAAAAAGTTTTTCTTGACAACAACCCTTATATTGGTGTATACTAAAGGTTAACAAATAATTTTGAGGAGGAGCGCATATGCACAGCTTTGAGCAAAAATTTCAAAAGGAAGGACTGACCTTTGACGACGTTCTTCTTGTGCCTGCAAAAAGCGATGTCCTGCCCAATGAAGTGACGCTGCATACGCAGATTGTGAAAAAAATACGGCTGAACATCCCGTTTATGTCCGCCGCCATGGATACGGTAACCGAGTATAAGATGGCCATTGCCATTGCGCGGGAGGGCGGCATCGGGATTGTGCATAAAAACATGAGCATCGCAGAGCAGGTTGACCAGATTGACCGTATTAAGCGCTCGGAGAACGGGGTTATTACAAAGCCGTTTTTCCTGTCGCCTGAGCATACGCTCTTTGACGCTGACGCGCTTATGGCCAAGTATAAAATCTCGGGTGTGCCGGTTTGCGAGAAGGGCAAGCTTGTGGGCATTATTACAAACCGCGACCTGAAATTCGAGGAAAATCTGAACAAACAGATAAAGGAAAGCATGACCCCTGCGGAGCGGCTTGTAACGGCACCTGTGGGAACGACGCTTGCCGAGGCGAAAACCATTTTGGGCGAGCACCGCATTGAAAAGCTGCCGCTGGTTTCCGACACAATGGAGCTGCGGGGACTGATTACCATTAAGGATATTGAGAAGGCACTGGAATACCCCAATACGGCAAGAGATGCCCACGGGCGCTTGCTTGTCGGTGCGGCCATCGGGGTGTCGAAGGATGTTCTTGAGCGGGCGGGCGCGGTTATTGAGGCCGGTGCTGACCTGCTTGTATTGGATTCGGCGCACGGACATTCGCAAAATATTATGGATTGCTTGAAAAAAGTTAAGGCGGCGCACCCGGATATTCCGGTTGTTGCCGGAAATATTGCCACGGGAGAAGCGGCGCGAGACCTTATTGCGGCAGGTGCGGACGCTTTAAAGGTGGGCATTGGCCCTGGCTCCATTTGTACCACGCGGGTAGTGGCCGGTATCGGCGTACCGCAAATTACCGCAATTTGCAATGTGGCTGACGTGGCGAAGGAATACGGCATTCCCGTTATTGCGGACGGCGGTATTAAATATTCGGGCGATGTGGTAAAGGCGCTGGCCGCCGGTGCTGATGTGGTTATGATCGGTTCGTTGCTGGCAGGATGTGAGGAATCGCCGGGCGAAATGGAAATTTATCAGGGACGCAGCTTTAAGGTGTACCGCGGCATGGGCTCCATCGGTGCTATGAACCAGGGCTCCAAGGACCGTTATTTCCAGGAAAACGCGAAAAAGCTTGTGCCGGAAGGCGTAGAAGGCCGTGTGCCTTACAAGGGACCGCTGTCTGATACCATTTTTCAGTTGGTTGGCGGCTTGCGCTCAGGTATGGGCTACTGCGGCACGGAAGACATTGAAGCGCTGCATGAGCGTGCGCAGTTTATCCGCATTACCGGCGCGGGGCTGAAGGAATCGCATCCCCACGACATTTATGTCACCAAGGAGGCACCCAACTACTCGCTTTCGGTTTAGTTTTTTCAATTTTTTCCAAATTCTCATGCGAAAGAGGTTTACATGATGAAATACAGTTTTTCGACCCTTGGCTGTCCGGGATGGACAACAAAAGAAATGATAGCGGCGGCAACGGATTTAGGGTTTTCGGGCATTGAATGCCGCTCCCTTGGCCGGCTGGAAGCGCAAAGTGTTGCACTTGAGCAAATTATTACAGGCTGCCGGGCAAAAAACATAGAAGTACCCTGTATTGCCACCGACGCGCTGCTGCATGCACCTGATGAGGCAAATATGGCCATCGCAAAGGAGCACATTCTTTTTGCGCAGCGGCTGGCTGTTCCGGCACTGCGGGTGCTGGGCGACACAGGGCCTGCACCGTCTGCGGCCATTGACAGTGCCCTTGTGGAACAACGGCTGAAGGAGCTTGCGCCTTTTGCGGAGGCACATGGCGTGCTTTTGTATATGGAGAGCAACGGTGTTTTTGCGCAGTCGGCACAACTGAAGGCACTGATTGAAGCGGTCAACAGCCCTGCAGTGCAGGTGCTTTGGGATATTCACCATCCGTTTCGCTATTTTAATGAAACACCTGCTGAAACCTATCAAAATATCGGCAAATTTGTCTGTCATGTGCATATTAAGGATTCAGTGCTGACAAACGGGCAGCTTTCTTACAAAATGCCGGGGCATGGCGACTTACCCATTGCCGAGGCGATGGCACTCTTAAAGGCGGGGGGCTATGGCGGCTATATTTCGCTGGAGTGGACAAAGCTTTGGAACAAGGAGCTGGAGGATGCCGGGGTGGCGTTTTCGCACTTTATGTATGCTATGCAGAGGTATGCGTAGGGATTGGCTTTTGAGATGGACTGATATTCGTATCAGTCCATTTTTGTTTGGGATTTTTTGTTTCTCAGGTATAGGGGTTTTGCGCGGACGGGGACGCTTGGCAGGGACGCCCCTGCCGGGGGGCGACACTTTTTTAAGCGCCAAAAAGTGTCCAAAAGGGCGCTTTGCGGGGGGCGGCTGTTGTGCTGCTGTGGCGATAGATTTGTGCGGTGCCCGGTTGGCGGCAATTCGAAGGTCTGCTGCTGAAACGGCCGCGCTCGGCCGCGCTGTACGGGGGAGGGAGGGGTGCTTTGTTGCGCTGGGGTTAGCTTTGCCGTCCGCCGTCTTTTCATGCTGCGCGTAAGCGACACTTGCCCTTGCAGGTAAAGATTGTTTTTTTCGTCCTCGCGGACGGGGACGGGTGGCAGGACGGGGAGCCTCGTCATTGCGGGCGCGACCCGCAATCTCCTGCTGGGTGCAACCGGATGGGGGATTGCGGATCGGGGGCCGCAATGACGGAGGGATGCCGCAAAAAAGGCGGCGGGACGGGACTGTACGAGGCTGTGCGGTTCTTCTTTTGACGGCAGGCTGAACTGTAAAAATCTGCAAATAATTCTTGACTTTTCGTTGAAGCTATAGTATTCTTACTTTATAGATACGTATAAAATATTTTTTATTGGAGGCACGTTTATTATGGGTATAGCATCATTGGTATTGGGCATCTGCTCCCTCGTAACCATCCTTATCGGCATACCGTATATTGGTATCATCGCGGCTGTCGTAGGTATCGTTTTGGGTATTCTTGCGAAGAAAAATCCTGAGCAAGCAAAGATGGGTCAAGCAGGTTTTATCTGCTCCATTGTTGCGGTTGCAATTTGCGTTGTCTTCACGGTTGCTTGCGTTGCTTGTATTGGCGTATTTGGCGCTGCTTCAGGCTACATGCTGTAAGCATACCGAATTAAAATCAATAAGAATGAACCGGTATGAACGTATCGGTTCATTTTTTCATTTTATTTCCGGCAAAAAAGAAAGGACGGCTGTGCCATGCTTCCATTTATTCATATATTCGGTTTGGCAATTCCTTCTTATGGGCTCTGCATTCTATTGGGCTTCGGCCTTAGCGGGTTTTTCGCCTTTCGGGAGTTTAAGCGGCGCGGCCTTGACCTGAATGACGCAGTACTTTTTGTCACCTATACGGCTGCGCTTGGCTTTCTTGGCGCAAAGCTGCTCTATGTTCTCACAATCCTCCCGCTTGCGGAGAATTTCACATGGGAAGTCCTTGACGGGGCTCTTCGGTCAGGCGGTCTTGTTTTTTACGGCGGGCTTATCGGCGGGTTTGCGGGTGCGTATCTTTGCAAGGTGATTCATACGCTTCGTATTTCCGATTACCTTCGCATCATTGTGTATTTTCCCCTTGCACACGCGATTGGGCGTATTGGGTGTTTTCTTGCGGGCTGCTGCTATGGCAGGGTCAGTGCGGGCTGCGGAATTGCTTTTTCCCATTCGCCGGTTGCGCCCAACGGCGTGCCCTTTTTCCCTGTGCAGCTTTTGGAGGCGGCTTTGAACCTTTGCATCTTTGCCCTGCTTTATACGCTGCAAAAAAAGAAGGTTACCCTCTTTCACATTACGGCGGTCTATGTCTATCTTTATGCGGTGTGCCGCTTCTTTTTAGAGTTTTTGCGCTATGATGCTGTTCGCGGTGTCTTTTTCGGGCTGTCCACTTCCCAGTGGATATCGATTCTGCTGATTGCTTCTATGGGCGGTGCGCAGTTTATATATTACAGACGGAAAAAGGCACTCTAACGATTTATTCACAAATAATTCACCACTTTTCGTTTATATGTGTTATACTTATACTGAAAAATTACGCATACTTTTATGAACAGTCAAACAGGAAAGGCAGTGACAGGGTTTTATGAACATACTGGAAAGAATTTTTGGCAGCATGTCAAAAAAAGAAGTGAAAAAATATTGGCCTATGGTGGAGCAAATTGAAGCGCTGGCGGGCAAATATGCGGCCATGAGCGAGGTCGAGCTGCAGGGGATGACCGCGGTATTTAAAGAGCGGCTTTCTAAGGGCGAAAGCTTGGACGACATTTTGCCTGACGCTTTTGCGGTTGTGCGGGAGGCTTCGGGGCGGGTTATCGGCCAGCGGCATTATCCTGTACAGCTGCTTGCGGGACTTATTTTGCACCAGGGGCGTATTGCAGAAATGCGCACGGGTGAGGGTAAGACACTTATGGCGACGCTGCCGGCTTACTTAAATGCGCTGGCGGGCGGAGGTGTCCATGTTGTCACGGTAAACGACTACCTTGCAAAGCGCGACAGCGAATGGATGGGCAAGGTGTACCGCTATCTGGGGCTGTCGGTGGGTCTTATTATCCACGACATTCCGCTGCAAACACGGCAGCAAATGTACAACTGCGACATTACCTACGGCACAAATAACGAATTCGGCTTCGACTACCTGCGGGACAACATGGCGACCTATGAAGAGGAGCTGATGCAGAGGGGCTTTGCGTTTGGTATTGTGGATGAGGTTGACTCCATTCTTATTGACGAGGCGCGGACGCCGCTTATTATCAGCGGGCGGGCGGAGGCGGCCAACAAGCTTTATACAATTTGCGACAAATTTGCGACAACACTGCGCGCTCTTCGGGTGAAGGAAACCGACGACAAGGAAGAGCAGGACGATATTGACGCCGATTACATCATTGACGAGAAGGGGCGGCATGCTACCTTGACGCCCAAGGGTATCGCCCGGTGTGAGGCGCAGTTCGGCGTTGATAATATTACCGATTCGGAGCATTCGGAGTTGCTGCACCACATTAACCAGGCTATTCGTGCGCGGGGTATTATGAAGCGCGACATTGATTATGTAGTCAAGGACGGCCAGATTATCATTGTTGACGAGTTTACCGGACGCTTGATGTTTGGGCGGCGGTACAGCGAGGGCTTGCACCAGGCAATTGAGGCCAAGGAAAATGTGCATATTGAAAACGAAAGCAAGACGCTTGCTACCGTTACCTTCCAGAACTTCTTCCGGCAGTACAAGAAGCTTTCGGGCATGACAGGTACGGCCATGACGGAGGAAGCGGAGTTTCGGCATATTTACAAGCTGGACGTCATTGAAATTCCCACCAATCTGCCTATGATTCGTGTGGATGCGGGAGACGTTATTTACAAGAACGAGGTCGGAAAGTTCAAGGCAGTTATTGAAAATATCAAGGAAAGCCATGCCAAGGGGCAGCCTGTGCTTGTGGGTACGGTGTCTATTGAAAAGAGTGAACTGCTTTCTTCCATGCTGCGTAAGGACGGTATCAAGCACACGGTGCTAAACGCGAAAAACCATGAGCAGGAGGCGGAAATTGTCGCCCAGGCCGGACGCTTAGGCGGGGTTACAATTGCCACAAATATGGCGGGACGCGGAACGGATATTATGCTTGGGGGCAACCCTGAGTATATGGCGCTGCGTGAAATGCGCAAGAAGGACCTTGCGCCCGAAATCTTTAGGGAAATCAACGGCTTCAGTGAAACCGACGACGGGGAAATCATTGCGGCGCGGAAGGAATACCGCGGCTTTTACGACAAGTTTAAAGAAGAGACCTCCGCGGAAGCCGGCAAGGTGCGGGCGGCCGGCGGTCTTGTTATCCTGGGCACCGAGCGGCATGAATCCCGCCGTATTGACAACCAGCTGCGAGGCCGCGCAGGACGGCAGGGCGACCCCGGTGAATCGCGGTTTTACCTGTCCCTTGAGGACGATTTGATGCGGCTTTTCGGCAGTGAGCGGGTTATGGGTGCCATGAACGCCATGGGGCTTGACGAGGATACGCCTATTGAGCAGAAAATGCTTACCGGGGCCATTGAGCGGGCACAAAAGAACCTTGAAGGCCGCAACTTCCAAACGAGAAAGAACGTGCTGCAGTACGACGATGTTATGGATGCGCAGCGCAAGCTGATTTACGCACAGCGCATGAAGGTGCTGCGGGGCGAGGATATTACCGATTATTTTGTAAACCTGCGCAGGGAATCGGTGGAGAGCTGGACACTGGGTATTCTGCCCTCTGACGACATTGAGGTTAGCCAGCTGCAGGAGCTGCAGGAGCGGTTTGCCGCCATTGGTGTGCCGAAGGAGGCACTTCAATTTACGCAGGAGGAGCTGTATAAGTATAACCGCGAGCGGCTGATTGAGGAGATTCACGGCAAGGTAGAAACCATGTACGCCAAGAAAGAGAGCGATTATGGCAGCGATAAGATGCGGGAGCTTGAACGCTACTGCCTCTTGCGCAATGTAGACGAAAAGTGGATGAACCACATTGACGCCATGCATGATTTGCGGCAGGGCATCGGGCTTAAAGCCTATGCGCAGACTGACCCGGTTGTGGCGTATAAGCACGAGGGCTATGATATGCTTGACGCCATGGTGCAGGCGGTGAAGGACGACACGTTCCTGAATTTGATGACGGTTCGCATAAAGACGGACGAGGATCTGCGCAGGGAAAAGGTGGCAAAGGTTGAAATTGCCACGGCGGCTGACAAGTCGGTGAAAAAGCAGCCGGCACGGGCAGGGGCTAAGGTTGGGCCTAATGACCCGTGTCCTTGCGGAAGCGGGAAGAAGTTTAAGAAGTGTTGCCGGGAGTAGGGGCGACCTTTTGGTCGTCCGCTCTCTCGTCTTTTGTTCTCTCGTCTTTTGTTCTCTCGTCTTTTGTCTTTCGTTTCCCCCTGCGAGGGGGGGGGACGAGGGTGGCCTCCCCGGCCGGAGATTCCTTTTTATCTTGCCAAAAAGGAATCGAAAAGGGCGCTTAGCGGGGATGTAAGGTTACGTGCTGTGCGTAAACATATGTGCAATAACCTGTTAGTGCCAATTCGAAGGACTGCTCTTTTCGCCGTCCGCGCTCAGCCGCGCTGTGCGGGGGCGGTAGTTTTGTTGTTTTGCTTCGTGTTTGCCTTTTTCGTAGGGCGCGGAATCCTTGACGCGCCGCTTTCTTTGCCTTTCGTCATTGCGGACTTGATTCGCAATCTTTATTTGGGTGCATCCATTGGGGGATTGCGGCTCGGTGACCGCAATGACGGGTGCAGCAAAAAAGCGGCGGGAGGTATGGTTTGATGATATTGTTTATTTAATAGGAAGGGCGGTGAGCGGGGGATGGCTTGTATGTTTATTTCGCAGCAAGGAGAAGGGCTTTCCTTTCAGGGGAAGACTGTTGATTTTGGCTGCTGCGTGCTCACGCTTTATGCTGCAAATGAGGGGCTTTTGGCGGCGGCGTTTGCGGGGCAGGAGGATGAAGGCCTTGCGTATATTCATCGCTATTTCCCGGGAAGCACCCTTACCGGCGATGAAAATCCGCTGCTTTATAAGGCAGCGGTGCAGCTTTTTGAATATTTTGCGGGGCGGCGGCGGGTCTTTGATTTGCCGTTTTTTTTATCAGGCAGTGCTTTTATGCAGGATGTCTTTAGGGCGCTTTCTGCTGTGCAGTACGGGCAAAGCTGTACGTATGGGTCAATTGCGGCAGCGATACAGCAGCCAAAGGCACGGACGGCGGTAGGGCTTGCACTTCAAAAAAACCCGCTGCCGCTTTTTCTGCCCTGTCACAGGGTCAATGCCCGGGAGGGGCAGGTGTCGGGATATAAGGGCGGTGCGCAGTTGAAGAAGGTTCTTGCCTCTTTGGAGGCGGAACCCTTGCAGGCGCACGGAGTGCCCTCGGAACGGGAGCGCAATGCGCCTCTTGAAACCGACTATATTTATTCGCTTCTTGCGCGGCGGAGCAACCCTTTTGAAGCGTTGCGGGAAGAATCGGAGCGGGACTATATTCCCATTACAAAGGAGGATACGCTGGCGTTTCTTACGGGGCTGCTGCTCTCTTTGCAGGGAAAGCGGGTCTTGGAGGTTGGGACGGCGGCGGGCTATGCGGCACTGCATTTTTGGAAGAAGGGCGCGGCGGTTACCACCATTGAGAGGGACGCGGTGCGCGCGGCGGCAGCGCGGCAGAATTTTAGCAAGCACGAAGCTGATATTATGCTTTTTGAGGGGGATGCGGGGGAGATTTTGCCCGGCCTTACGGGGACTTTTGACCTTATATATGTGGACGCAGCAAAGGGGCAATATGGGAAGTTTCTGCCGCTTTGTAAGGCGCTTTGCAGACGGGGGAGCATCCTTATTTTTGACAATGTGCTTTTTAAGGGGCTTACGGAAAAAGGGGCGGAGGTGCCGCACAAGCACCGCACCATTGCGCGAAATTTGGACGTTTTTTTGACCGGGGCAATGCTTGATACGGACTTTCATCCGGCGATTGTACCGCTGGGGGACGGGCTGTTGGTGATGGTACGGGCGGAGTAATCTCGCCGGACAAAATGTGACAGACGAAAGACGGGGACGGCGCGTCAAGGATGCCGCACCCTACGAAGGGACGGAACCAAAGGCGACAGCCAAGATGGGGATACGGAACGGGAAAAGCCATGTCCGGCGCAAAAAATTTTGGTAATTTTGAAAATTTTTCTTGCAATTTGGAGCGAGCGGTGGTATACTGTGTTATACTGACTATAATACTCTGGGTGTTTGATTATGCACGGTATACCAACAGTGCTCTGCGCTGGCGTCGTTTCAATGAATCGGTGATTCAAAAGTGTTTCGCTTTTGAAGTGGTATGAGTATAGAACCCCTTGAACGAAGAGAAGGAGGTGTACGCACATGCCAAATATTAAATCTGCAAAAAAGCGCGTGAAGGTCAGCGAAACAAAGACCGCGCAGAATAAAATGCAAAAATCCATGCTGAAAACACAGCTGAAAAAGATGAACACAGCAGTGGAAGCCGGCGACAAGCAAGCAGCGGAGCAAATGTTAGTTGTTACGACTAAGGCTGTTGATAAAGCAGCTGCAAAGGGTCTTCTGCACAAGAACAACGCAGCAAACAAGAAGAGCAGCTTTGCAAAAAAAGTTTCCGCAATGTAATTTTTTAAGACGCAAATATGGTACCGGCGCTTTTTCTATAAAAGGCGTCGGTTCATTTTATTGTTATTATCGTCGAACAATCCGAAAAGAAGTCCATAGCTTAAGGTGAGGGGATTTATTTCTCCCTGCAACGGGGATGAAGCGTCCTCGCCGGACGGGCCTTACTTTTTCTAGCGCCAAAAAGTAAGCAAAAGGGCCGCTTTGCGGGGGTCGCGGGAGGTTGGTGCTGCGGCTATTTTGTATAACGAGTGCCCTGTTGATGCCGGGTTGAAGGCTTGTGTGCTTCGACGCCGCGCTGTGCGGGGCGGTAGGTTTGCAGGGCACGGAATGGTAGAACCCATTCCCTACGTGCCCTGCGCGGCGGACGGGGAACGGCAAAGTCAACCACAGCGCAACAAAGCAACCCTACCGCCCCCGCACAGCGCGGCCGAGCGCGGTAGTCGAAAAAAATCAGGCCTTCGAATTGGCACTAACCGGGCACTGCACAAATTCATCTCCACAGCATCACAACAAACGACCCCCGCTAAGCGTCCTTTTGGACACTTTTTGGCGCTGTAAAAAGTGTCGCCCCCGGCAGGGCGTCCTGCCAACCGCCCCGCCGTCCGTGAGGACGAAAAAACAATCAGCTCCGCTCAGGATGACAAGACGGGGGACGCAGGACGGGGGAGCGGAATGGTTAATAACCATTCCCTACATGCCGTGCGCGGCGGACGGCGGACGGGGAATGATAGACGAGGGGGGGGACGGCCAATGGCGACCCTGCGGGTATCAACAAAACCATTCCATTTGCGTAAATTTACACGCACGCAACCATTTATTTACAAATTGTTCAAACCTTTTTGCCGAAATCGTATATAATAAGGGTATTAAAACCAAGGGAAAGGGTGTGCCGCTATGACAGCTTCCGACAAGAAGAAAATCCTCATTGCGGAGGACGACGAGAATATTCAGGAGTTGCTTCGGCTGTATCTGGAAAATGACGGCTTTTCTGTGACCTCGGTGACAAACGGGGTGTTTGCCATTGACGCGCTGTCAAAGACGCAGTTTGACCTGATTCTGTTAGACATTATGATGCCTTACATGGACGGCATGGAGGCACTGAAGGAAATTCGCAAGAAAGACGCGGCGGTGCCCATTATTATGCTTACGGCCAAGGGTTCTACCTACGACAAGGTGGACGGGCTTGACGCGGGTGCGGATGATTATATTGTAAAGCCCTTTGAAATGAAGGAGCTGCTTGCCCGCATTTCCGCCGTTTTACGCCGCAGTGCCGCAAAGGAACAAAGCAAGCTTTTGCACTTTGACAATCTGGAGATTAATATTGAAAGCTATCAGCTGATTCTGAAGGGTGTGCCCACTGATGCGCCGCCTAAGGAGATTAGCCTCCTCTACTTCCTTGCGTCCAACCAAAACACCGTGTTCACGCGGGACCAGCTGCTTGACAAGGTGTGGGATTTTGAGTATTACGGCGACACCCGCACGGTGGATGTACACATTAAGAGACTGCGGGAAAAGCTTGAAGGGCTGTCCGACCAGTGGGAGCTCAAGACGGTTTGGGGCGTTGGGTATAAGTTCGAGGTGAAGGCAGAGTGAAAAAAACCTATTGGCGCTTTGTTTTGCCCATGATTGTCCTTACGCTTTTTCTGGTAATTGTGCTGAGTTTTGAAATCATCTTCATCACAGGCCGTTATTTACAGGAGGAAAAGGAGCAATCCCTTTTAAGCAATGCCGGCGTTGTGTCGGAGATGTCCCGCAAATATATGGAGAACCCCCTGCCCATTGTCTTTAAGATGTATCAGGAAAACCTGATTGACATTGCGAAGACAAATGGTACCAGTATGCTTTTTTGCGACATGGAGGGGAACATCCTCTTTGTGGTTGACGGCGAAGACTATAAGGAGCCCGTAGGGCAGGTGTCCGCGGACATTCTTGCGCAGGCGGCGAAGGAGGGCGGACACTTCTTCCGCAACGGCTTTAATAATTATTATAAGCAAAATGTTTACACCTACGGTTGCCAGATTATCGGCAGCAGCGGAGACCCCTTTGCCATACTCTTTATTTCCAGCTCTGCGGGCGTTCTTGACCGTATTAACAAATATTTGATGCTCACCATTTTTATCGGTGCGCTGGCACTGGTTATTTTTACGGGCATCTTTGTAATCATCTACGGAAGGCGGCTGACAAGTCCCTTGCAGGCCATTGAAAACGCGGCCAAGGCCTTTGCGGAGGGCGACTTTACCGTGCGGATTAAGGGCAGCTTTGCAAATGGGGAAAGCGACGTTGCGCGCTTGTCCCAGACATTTAACAATATGGCGCAATCTCTGCAGCTGCAGGAGCGGGGGCGGCGGGACTTTCTTGCGAACATTACACATGAGCTGCGCTCGCCTATGACGACCATCGGCGGCTTTGTGGAGGCGATTCTTGACGGCACCATTCCGCCGGAAAAGGAAAGCTATTATCTCACCATTATTCGAGACGAGATTCTGCGGTTGTCCCGTCTTGTGTCCACCACGCTGTACCTTTTTAGTATGCAGGACGCCGACGCACCGTTAAATCTGACAAAGCTGAATCTGTGTGACCTTACAAACCGCACCTTTGTGGGCTTTGAGCAGAAGGTGCTGGAAAAAGACTTAAAAATTGACATTCTGTATGAGCGTGACCCGATTTTTATCCAGGCGGATGTTGACTCATTTACGCGGGTTATCTACAACCTGATTGACAACGCGGTGAAGTATTGCAACCGCTGCGGCAGTATTAAAATTCGCTGTATTAAGACCACCGATTACGCATTCTTTGTCATTGAAAACACCGGCGAAGGCATTGAAAAGGAAGACCTGCCTTTTGTCTTTGAGCGGTATTACAAGTCCGACCAGTCAAGGGGACTTAATAAAACCGGCACCGGACTTGGGCTGTCTATTGTAAAGTCAATTATTGACCGGCACCGGGCACAAATCACGCTGGAAAGCGAGCCGGGACACTTTACACGCTTTACGGTTCAAATTCGGCTTTCCAAGGACAAGGACTAATGATGAATAAAACCACCAGTTTTTGCCAATAACTAACGTACACGGTTCGCCTGTTCAGCACTTGTTAAAAACAAATATTTTTTCTATAACGCAAGGAGGTCACCCTTATGGACGAACAAAGAATTTACGGACAGCAGGACGATTTTTACAATGATGTGCCGCTGAAAAAGGAGCCCATGCCCGTACCTGTGCCCGAAGGGATTCCGGCAGGGCAGCCCATTACGCCGCCGATGGCACCGCAACCAATTGCACCGCTGCCGGTAAATCCCATACCGCCGATGCAGGGTATTGGGGCGCAGCCAATTGCTGCGGAGCAGCCGCCGCTGCCGAAGGAGGATGGACAGCCGCAAGCACCAACCGGTACTGTTTACAACCCGGCGGCACCCACATTCCCGACCTATGCGCCGCAAACCTATACGCCAACGCCGGTTCCCGTTCAATCGGAGCCGCTTCCCCCTATGGAGCCGCAGCTTGCGCCGCCGCCTTACACACAGGTGACTCAGCCTGTTTACGGCAGCCCCATTCCTGCGCCCGCACCGGCGGCAGGAACGCCTTTCGGAGGCAACTTTGCGCAGCAGGCAAATCCGACGGTAAAGGATGACAACTTCCACCACATCTTTGACAACGAGCAAGAGACAGGCGGCAAGAAGGCCAAAAAGAAAAAGAAGGTCTGGCCGCTTATAACGGTACTGGTAATTCTCCTGGCGCTTGGCGTTGCGGCAGCATTCAATACACAGCTTGTGAAAATGCCGGACGGCGGGACCAATGTGCGCTTCTTCTCCTGGGAGTTTGTGCTCTCAAAGGGCAACACAGCTGAACAAAACCTACCTGACCCGCTTGACCTGCCTTCAAACGGCACAGACGTTATGCCCATCCAAAATGCGGAGGACAGCGAAGGCGTTCTTTCCATCACCCAGATTTCTAAGAAGGTTAAGCCCTCGGTTGTGGGGATTGTGTCGGAAAGCCTCGGATACAACGGCGGCAGCAGCGGCACAGGCTCCGGCATTATCAGCACGGCAGACGGCTATATTATCACAAACCAGCATGTTATCGACCGGGCAGACAAGGTAACAGTCGTCATGCAGGACGGCGAAAAGTATGCGGCGGTGGTTGTCGGCTCGGACAAGAAGACGGATATTGCGGTCTTGAAAATTGACGCTTCCGGACTCCCTCCCGCAGAGTTCGGCAACTCCGACCAGCTGGAGGACGGCGACCTTGCCGTTGCCATCGGGAATCCCTTTGGCATGGAGCTGCAGGGTACGGTTACGGCGGGGATTATCTCGGCCATTAACCGCAATATTGTCATAGACGACCGCACCATGACCCTTATTCAAACGGACACAACCATAAATCCCGGAAACAGCGGCGGCCCGCTTATTAACAAGTATGGCCAGGTTATCGGTATCAACTCTATTAAGCTTGGCAACACCAATTTTGAAGGACTGGGCTTTGCCATTCCGTCCAATGTGGTGCAGCCCATTGTCAAGGAGCTGATGGAAACGGGTGCCATTCGCGGACGGCCTGTTATCGGCATTTCCGGCACGGTGCTTACTGAGGCACAGGCAAATTATTACGACATCCCTAAGGGCGTGTATGTAAATGAGGTCAACCCCAATGCCGACGCGGCGAAAAAAGGACTGCGGGCGGGCGACATTATTGTGGGCATCGGCGGCAAGACCATCGAAACCCTTGTTGAGATGAACGACATAAAGGATAAGAAGAATATCGGCGAGGAAATCGCGCTGAAGATTTTCCGCAACGGGCAGTATAATGAGTTTACTATTGTGCTTATGGACGAAAACAAGCTTGCTGAGCAGGGCAACGCCTTCCAGCCGGAGAATCCGTTCGCACCCTAAGCTTCTAAATGCAGCAACCCCTGAAGGTACGTTTTGTACTTTCAGGGGTTTTTTTCTATTTTGAAAGGTAAAAGGAAGGGGATTTTTACGCAGAGCGGGAAAAAAGACGTAAACCGCACTTTCTCCCGCAGCTGCCGTGAACAAAATGATTTTCACTTAAATTTCATAGCTTAGATACGCAGGCTCCTTTATTTAGCAAAAACCTTTTTCGTTCGCGTTTAGTATGCGCCGCTTAAAAATGAAATATGCATGGTAAATTTTTTATGATTTGCATATTTTTTTGCAGGTTTACCTACAATAGAAGCAACAAAAGGAGGCGCGAACCTATGAGTAAAGCAACCGAAAAAAACAAAAACTGCGTCAACGACGAGCTGCTGGAGCTTCGCGTTCAGCTAAACGACACGCGGCGGCGTATTGCCAGTGCCAATAATTACTTTAATTTTACCCGCGACCCGGAGCTTGTGGAGGCCTGTGTGCTGGAAATCAAGGCACTGGAAAAGCGGTATGAGTATTTGCTGCGGATTTATCGGGAGATTGACGCGGCGGTTGGGGGGTCTTGAGGATTTTCGCCCCTGTCATTGCGGACGAAGGCGCGTAGGGGCGAACGCAAGGTTCGCCCCTACGCGCCGTGCGCGGCGGACGAGGGGACGGCAGAGCCAATCCCAGCGCAAAACAAAACCCCTGCG